>VTLG01000486.1_pt1 | contig 145613 bp, 190 predicted proteins | sample 4694571 | NCBI WGS metagenome assembly VTLG01 (sample SAMN12604809, study PRJNA352737) | marine metagenome | biome: ENVO:00000447; feature: ENVO:00000209|ENVO:00000569|ENVO:01000036; material: ENVO:00002151; isolation source: viral sequences binned using virsorter ... | reverse complement strand
CCTCTGTATTCCGCTTCAAAAATAAAATCTAAAGGTACTTTTTTATCTCCATACATACCAAAATGACCTAAATCAGTTTCAGTTAAAATCTCCTCATCGGTACCAGATACATTAATTAAATTTCTAGAGTATAATGTTCTTGCTTCTGCCCATAAATTAAAATAGGATTCAGACCCTGCTCTGTAAACATGTTCAGTTAATGGTTTTTCATTTTCTAAACAATATCTAAGCCCCTCAGATAAAAGAGATTTAGTAGTTAAACTCTCATTAAGAGTAAAAGGTTTAGTTTCGCATGTATTACATCCACAATTACACATATTAATAAATATTAAAGTACAATTTGTCCTCTAGGTTTGGGATTAGTACCTAGTCTAGATTTGGCCATTTTACCTCCTGGTTTATTAGTAAATATTAAGGGCATAGTAAACCCATTTACTGTTTGTAAAGCATCAGTAAAGTAGTAATCACCAGATCTTTTTTTTATGTGCATAAATATTTTATCATATTTTTCTGCAAAAGTTTCTAATGGAATTATATCTCCATTAGTTATGATTTTATTACCTTCAACTGTATATTGAACCTCCATAGGACCTATATAATAACCGTCTACGGGCCCTCCCATAGCCTTGTTTCCTCTTAGCATATCATCTATTAAACTAGGGGGTACTACTCTATTTACATCCCTCATAAAAGATGTCTTATATAGATTAGTATCATAATCTATCTCATCATTAGCATCAAATATTTTTTTATAATATTCATAGGCATCCTGATAAAAATCAGCTACAAAATTACCTAAATCATCATTTATCTGGGTAATACCAGTTAAACCTCCTCCAGCGATACTGGGAGTAACTATTCCCTTAGCGGATAGTAAATAAGGATCACCGACCTTCCTAATTAATCTTATATCGGCATATGCCTCAGCTCTAGGGGGGTCTGGTTGTTTTTCGGCTTTAATAATATTAGGAATTTCAAACCCATTATCTCCAACTAATATTTTTATTCCCTCAACACTATTAATCGCATCAATAAGCCCTCTTTCCTGTCTTTCTGATGTTTGTGCTTTACTACCTCCAGTACCACCTAATTCTTTAGTTTTTTTAATTTGTTTTAATGAATATTCATTCCCTTCATCATCAACAAAAAACTTAAAATTATTTATACTTCTACCCCCCACACTTCTAATAGTATCTACTTTTTGATTTGTAAATATATCATCATAAGATGGATCGTTAAAAGATAATATAACTTCCTTTTCACCATCTTGTAAGGTAAATGGGGTTTTTTCCCTAATTTTATTAGCAATAATAGTTAATCTAATTAATTTTCGTGATTCCCCAGCTACATCATTAAATGTTAAAGCTTTTTCCAGTAATGAAAATTTTTTACCTATTGTTTCACTAATTAATGATTCCAATAAATCAACATCCTTACTATTATTAAGTTCGGGATACCCTTTGGGAAATTTATAGGAAATTCTATCTAAAAATTTTTGAATGGGATCCATTATTCTATTCTTCGGTTTCTACTTCTTCGGTTTCTTCTGTTTCTATTTCGGTACTAACTCCATCTTCATTCTCCATACCTTCGGGGGCAGCATACCTTAAAATTCTAGCTATGGCCTCTATAGCATGTTCTTCCTCATTTAGATTTAGAAGATAATATTTTTTTCCTTCTATTTGTGCTATCCAACTTCTTTTGGACCATGTTAGATAAAAGAATTGACCATTTTTTAAATTAATTCTAAAGGTAGTGGGTTTGGGAGCTACATAATCTATAGATGAGATAAAACTACCATAGTCAGTAGTTAATAAATCTATAATAACAGCCTTAAGTTCAGGGAATTTTTTAAACTCTTCAAATTCTATAGTTCTATCCTCACCCCTTTTTGGCGGAACATAAACTTTTTTAGCTATTGCCCTAATTCTTTCTTTAAATTTTTCTACCGTCATTTTTTACTTTTTCTTTTTTTCTTACGGTATTTTTGTATCTGTGCCCACTGCTTAGCATCAACTTTTCTGGCTTTACCTCCTGTTAAAACAGAATTAACTCGAGCTAACCCCCAAGCGTGCTGTGAAGCTCCTGGTCTATGGCCGGTTCTCCAAGCTGCTAATCCCTTATTATAAATAGCTCTTAAAGCAGATAAAGGTGCATTAGCTTTTTTGGCCTTATTTTTTAATGCCTTAGTTACTTTATCACTCTCAGTAAGACCTTCACCAAATCTTTCTTTAAATTTTTTAGTGTATTTAGAGGGTTTAGTTTTACCTTTAGTATCACCAGGCGCTTTTTTATATGCCTCAGGATCATCCTTACCCATTTTAGTCTGTTTTTTAAATTGGGCGTCTCTTTTAGATTTAGTAGATTTAGATAGTCCTTTATAGTATTTGGCGGGTTGTGTTCCCTTCTTTTTTTTAATATCAGGATCTTGTTTTACTCTTCTAACTTCTTGAAGTTCTAAAAAAAAATCCTTAGTTATTTTTTTAATATTTTCCTTTAACTCTTCTTTTTCTGTAAGAGCATCTATTTTATCTTTTTTAAGTTCAAACTCTAAATATTCTTTTGCACTTTCTAAATAATCCTGTGATTTTGTTACTTTGCTTTGCCACCATGAGGGAAAATCCACTTCCTGGTTCATTTCATCAAATGGTTTTACCATTTTATATAATACCATGGCATCAGTACCTATTTTATATAATTTGGATTTAATATCATTTGGCTCATTATCTCGGTGTCCCAAGTCCAAATCACCCTCTTCTATTTTGCCCCCTTTTTTCTTAATGATTGCTTTTTGTAATGCATCAGGCAAATTAGTTTTTTGCTTACCTTTTAATGCTGGGTTATCATCAAATTTATCTGTTTTTTCTTCTTCCATGGGTTTAGAAAGAGCTTTTTTAATGATTTCTCTAAGTTTATCTTTTGATTCCATTTCGGCAAGTTTTTTAGCTTTAGATGTGGCAGTACCATACATTACTTTTTCTGCATCAGCACCATATTTTTTAACTAGGGTTCTTTTATTGTCTAGCATCCCTCTTATGATGTCTTCTCTTTTGGACACTTCAGCCGGGGACATTTCTTTTCTTTCATTCATTTCACTAGCATAAAGAGCCTTTAGGTATTCCTTAGCACCTGCAGCACTATCAGAACACCCAATAGGTTTTTTAGAAATACTTTTATTTGCATATTTCTTATGAACACATTTACCTACTCTCTTAAAGGGCATTGTTTGGCATTCTTAAGGTTCTTAAAAATTTGGCCCTAATATCCTCTTCAGTTTTTTCCTCTTTAATAATTTCAGATCTAGTGAAGAATGTAATAGTATTACCTATTTGTGTAACTAATTTAGGGTTACCCAATTTTTTAGCAGCATCTAATGCTTTTTCAAGGGCACTTTGAACTTCTTGTTCTTCTGGAGATAATTGTAGGCCTGTGTCAATTTCAACTTCTTCAGTCTCTTCAGTTTCAATTTCCTCCTCTTGCTCCCTAACTTCATTAGCGCAATGCATTTCATTTATTATAGAGGATTTAATCATCTCTTTTAGTTCTTCCTTAGTCATGGTATTAGTATTATATTTTATAAATATGTATTTCTAAAGTTAGAATTATTTTAGTTTTTTAGATTCTAAATACTCAATTCCTTTTTTTAAAGCTTCTTCTGCCCTTTCCTTATTTACACCACCTTCCCACTTTTCTACATCACCAGCCTCGGTTATAAAGGAATTATTATTTTCTTTTAATGCCGCTTTCATGAATTCAGTATAATCCGTTATAATACCATCTATATCGGCATTATGAATACCTTTTTGGTATTCTTCCCATTTCCCTTGTTTACGTATTTCTAATTCTTTATCTATAACACAGCTATAACATGTTTTATGAATTCTATAATATTCAGGGTCTAAGTGTTTTTTCATTAATGTGCCACAATTGGGACAAAATAAGGGCATCTTAAAAGCTTTTTTGGCTTTATCTAATTTAGTGATATTTTGTCTTATACCTTCTTTAATAGTCCATGTTTGACCTTTTTCCTCCCAAATGTCACCTTCTTTCCTTTTTATGTAGCCCTTTTTATAACCCACACTTTGGGTAGTTTTATCACCATATTTCCCTTGTACTAGGTTTCTTATCCTTTGAACGTCCTTTTTATTAAATTCTTTTTTTAAAACATTATCTCTCATAAACCAAGTTCTTTTAACCTTTTAATTGTATTAGCTGCTGATGTATGATGGATACCTATTCCACCCCCTGCATTCCAAGCATCAATGGTATCTTGTCTGTCATCAATTAGAATAGAATTTCTTTTAGAATAATTAGGTTTATTTCTTGCGGAAGCCATTTTCATTCTAACTCCGGGTAAATTACTATCTCTCCACTTTCTTTTACCTAATCTAGAAACTGGATTCATAGATGGTGCGGTTAGAATAATAGGGTCATATTTTGAAATATAATTCCAATAAGTTTTACCATCAGACATCCAATCCATATCAGCCCAAAAATCCACTCCTCCTATTTCATCTACTAAATTCCAAAACTTCTTTATACCAAATTTATTTTCATAATCCTTAGGTGCAATACCTTTAGAAAATTCCTTAAATCTACTATCAAAATCCGTTAATACACCATCCATATCAGAATAAATAGTGTATTTAGTTTCTATTTTATCTTCTTGTTCCTCTAACCCACGTGCTAATTCATAAGCAAAAGCAGATATGCCAAATGGATCCCTACCTAATTTTTTATTAAATCCAAATTTATGTTTATACGGTTTTTCTTCATGTAGTTGACTATCAGTGTAATTTCTAAAGTTAATATTACCCTCTAGATATGCCTCTTTTTCTATATCTTCTAAATAATCATTTTCTAGAGTATTAGTAGTATTAATATTATTTAATTTACCTTTTAAATTTTGTTGATGGTGAATCATTTCATGGGAAAATGATCTAACAATATCCTTAGGGTGTCTACCTTCAGTGTATAACACAATAGTCATAGTGTTAGGATCGTAATAGGCTGTTTTACCTAAAAATTCTTTAGCATTTTCTTGATCACCATGTTTAAAAACAACATTGGGTAAAGGTGTAATATTTTCTCCTTTTTCAAGCATATGCTTAGTTAAATTAAGAATCTGTTGTCTATAATCTATGCTATCAGAGTAAGTAGCATTTTCATTAATATTGGTAGTTGTTTTTAACGTCTTAGCTAACTGCAACGCTTTATAATATTTTTGATTTTTATCTCCTAATTGAGCACCCTTCTTTTTAGGGTCCTTGTCCATTTTTTTCAAACGTGCTATTTCTTTTTTAATTAGGGATAATGGTACTTTTTCTCCTTTTTTTATACCTAACCTTTTTCTAACAGTACCCTGTTTTAAAGTACCCGTTTTTTTACCTTTAGCAGCCATTTTTTCGTAAGTATCTCCTTCTGAAGTCATTTGTAAAGATTCTCCAAAATAGTTAATATCTATTGCTCTTTGGAGATCCGTAGCATCTTTCTTACGCTTATATTTTTTAATAGTTTTGTATTTGTATTCACCAGATGGATTTCTTTTAAATCTTCTCTTCCCCTTACCTGCTTTACCCTTAGATGTTTTACCTTTTAAACGAACTCTTTTCATCACATGATAGTAATCACCCACTTTTCTTACTAATTCCTCTATATTTTTAGTGGATTTTCTTACTAATGACCATTGTGGTAATTTTTCTCCTTTATACTCCCCATCCATTTCAAAATTACGAACCGAATATTTTTCTCCCGTTTTAGGATCTTCTAGGGTTAATTTATACCTATTTACTCCCTCTCTTGTATTTTTAATTACTTTAAGAGCTAACCCCCTTATTAATTTTTTATTTCCTCTTAAAGGAAATCCTTTAGGAGCATAAACAACATCACCAGGTAATATTTGTCCAGAATAATTAGATAATTCAATTCCTATTTCATTTAAGGGTTCATACCCCGAACCGTAGGGTGCTGCTTTACCCTTATGTTTCTTCTGTGCTTTGGGATCTATATTATCCGTAATATCCCTATAACTAGTAGCAGGTGGGAATTCTTCCATTTTTTTAATAGCTTGAGCTTTAGTATCAAATGGGCCAAATTCTTGTTTAATGCCCGCACCTAAAGGATCATCTTGTCTATAATAATATTTACTACCCCTTTTTTCTATAGCCCTATATCTTGCACCCACATTACCTCTAGCAAAACCCTTTTTACCTTCATTTTGTTGCCTTAAACGTTTAGTTTTTTCCTTAGATTTTTCTTTTCTATTAGTAATATAATCCAGAGCTCTTTTCAATCTACTTTTAGTATCTGGGTCTTTAGCATTTTGATAAGCTGCTCTTACTCTTTGATGGATTAAGTTAATTATTTGAGATTGACGGGCATGGGATTTAGCCTTAAAAGATTTTTTATTTAAAGTATCAACTATATCCTCTTTAGTTCTAAATTTAATCCTTACAGTGTCAGTAGGATCCTCATCTGTATACAATCGTCTTCCAGAACCCTCGGGTTTTTTACCAGTTCCTGTTTTTGGGTCCTTTTTTTTATGGCCCCCTTCATTTATTTTTTTAGATACCATAGTATAAATTTGTTCTTTTTCCTCAAGGGATAAATTATTTGGTAGTAAAGAAAGGAAACCTGTTTTATCATTATTTTTTATATATTCTCTAGCCTTAGTACCACTAACTCCCCCATTTCCGGTTTCAATAGTTACGGGAGTAAGGTTAGGATAATCATCTTTTTTAGTAGTAAGATGTTTAGTTCTTAATGCTATATCACTTTCATCATCTTCTCTACCTTGTCTTTTACCTAAAAACCATTTATATTCATCCTGTGGATTTTCTTTTGCTAGGTTATAAACAGTACGTATAGGAGTTGCTACCGGTAGTATTTCAACTTTTAAAGGTAAATATTTTAAATACATATCCCATATAACCAGGGAATCAGCTTGATCTATACCACCTCTCTCTTTTTGACCTACTATAACTATAAGTGAATCAAGATCGGGGTTACTTTCAAGCGCTTGTTTTACTACTTCAAAGTGTCCCCTAGTTGGGGGTTTAAACCCACCTCCATATAATCCTATTTTAGCCATTCAGGAATTGTTTTAATCTCATTTGTGCTTCTTCCTTAGATATTGTATATTGTAGAATATCTGCTATAAATTCTTCATCCAACATATCTTGGATTTCAGCGTTCAATTTTGCTTTTTGTTCCTTTGATTTTTGCTGTTGTGCTGGGGTCTTAGGTTTAGTTCCCATAGGTTTAAATGGGGTAAGATATTTTTTGATAATTTTCTCTATATCTTCAATTTTATTACCTTTTAAAGTATTAGCTACAGCTATAAAATTAGGTGTAAATAAATTAAAATAGGGTTTTATATTATCTGTTACATTTTTCCAAGTACGCATTACAATAGCAGGAGGTAAACTCCTATCCTCACCTCCTGATTTTTCAAATCGTTTTTCATTTTGTTTTAAAGAACGTTCTAAATCAGTATAAACATAAAGCATCATTATCCTATATCCCGCCTCTTCTAATTCCTGTTTTAACTCAGCAGTTTTATTATATGAAGCAGCAGTACCATCTAGTATAAATGATTGTTTACCATCTATTACTCCTTGTAGTTCGCCCTTAAATTCCTTATTAGCCGCAGCCATTTGTTTAGCTTGTTCAACCCTTTCTTCAGGTGTAGCATTTTTTAAATCTAAACTAACATTAGCTTGTTTAAGATTTTTAACAAAGATATCATCTATATTAAGTATTTTAAGTCCCCCTAAATCAAGATCCTTTAAGATGGATCCTTTTCCAGCACCTGGGGCACCTGCTAAAATAATAGCCTTGGGTTTACTAGTTTGTTCCCTTAAAAGTTGTACCAATGATATCATTATTATAAATATTACAACTCTCTTTTGACTGTGGTTTTAAATTCTGTAAAAATAGGTGAATGTTTTGGATTCTCTAAATCAAATAATTTCTTAACAGTTAGGAAAATATCAATGTTTTCTTCTTGTGTTCTTTTAGATTCATACATTTCCCACCCTTTACCTTGCATTTTACCTTTAGCGGGTTTTCTTTTAGATGATTTAAGCCACAGTATTCCATATCTTTGAGGGGTTTTGCCGTAACATTCCTCATAACACTTACCATATACAGCTGTTTGCAAGTCGTAAACCGTTTGAAGATTATTAGATGTTTTAAAATCCACAATCCATATCTCTCCATCTATTTCACATACCATATCACAAGTACCAGCTACTTTTAATTCATCTGAAAATAAATGTACTTCGGTTTCAATTAATGTAGGTTTATATTCTTCCCACCATTCAACAAAACGTAAAAACATTTGCCATACATCCGGATGATATTGGGGATTACCATATTCACTTAAAAAATTAAGTTCTTTACCATTTAGATATTGTTCAATCATTTCATGAACTTGAGTACCTTCCTCCCCTGCTTTTTTAACTATAAAATCAGCAGAGTATCCTACTTTTTTAAGCCAATCTTCAAAAAATTTACCTTTAGGGTAGTGACTTAGTACATAGGTTATAGAAGGATAATATTCACCATTTCTTCTATAGTACCTAGCATCCGGTAAAGTTATTTGTTTAGAATCCGGAGATATTTCAATTATCCTATTATAGGATTTCTTTACATTTCTTTTCATATTAAAGATAGTTTCTTTTTAAATAGGTTTTCATAAGTTAACTTCTGAGAAGTTTGAACTAATTTAGTAAAATCAATAAAACCCATTTCACTAGGATCTTTATCTTTTAATTCCACAAGGTAAACTTTTTTACCTACATTTAGAAATTCTTCCGCGAATTCTAAAGCTCTTGCCATAGCATCAGTATCCAATGCTAGATATATTTTTTCAACTGTAGATGATACTATTTTTTTCATTAGGGATTTTTGGATATTCTTACCTAATAAAGGGATAGCATTGCGTTTAATACTAATAGCATCAAAGGGACCTTCACATAGTATAATAGGAAGATTCCAATTTATAAAAAATTCAAAAGGGATAATATCTCTTGACCAGCTGGGATTTCTATACTTTATGTAAGGATCTTTTTCAAATGATCTGGCTGTAAAATAATTCAAATTACCATTATCATCATAAGATGGTATAATTACCATTTTAGCGTATAAACCATTTTCACAATATCCTATATTATACTTTATAATATCATTATCAGTTAGTCCTCTACGTCTAAGGTAGGAATATGCGTGTTTAGCTATGATATCCTTATTATCTAATATACTACTATACTCCTTAGGTAAACATAGGGTATCTGCAGGTACACCGCGTTTATCTTCATAATCATATACTTTAACTAATGATTTTAACTCTTGTATTTTAGAGTTATCAGCATTAACCTTTTTAAACAAAGTTATTAATCTACTACCCTTAGTATTACATACCCAACAGTTCCAAGGATTAAGTCCTTTTTTATTGGCTGTGAAATTAACTTCTAATTTAGGTTTATGGTGATTACAAAATGGGCAAGTGTATGCATAGTTACCTCGTGCAGTTTTTTTACCTCCTCCTAGTACAGAGTTAGCTAAATTTACTAGTAAGTCATTTACCATATTAGTCTTTATAGTCCTCTAGATCAGATCTAAAGAATTTTCCCAGTATGTTGCTATTAATATACGAAGGATTTTCCAGGACTTCAAACATCATTTGATATTTTGTTTCACTATATGTAAGTTCTTTTTTACTATAGCAAATTTGTATGATTTCTCTTGTAAATTCTTCTTGCTTATTTTCTTTAATTAGTTCTTTTATATAATCATGGGAACCATAATAACCTTTCCAATTACCTTCTTTTACTACTTTCCTCCAGCGTTTATATCCTTTGAGCGGAGGGAGTTTTTTATTAAAAAATAATTGTTTTTTACCAATATACTTTTTACCTGTGGGTGTATGAGTTACCTCATAAATAAAACCAAATGTATTTTCGGGAAATTGCGAAATATCAACTATTTCTTTCCCTTCATAAGTCCAATTCATTAAAACATATCTAAGTTAACCATTATTGTTGTATCTGTAAATTTAGATACTGGCAGCGGTTGAGCTAATTTAGCCACTGCTATTAAATCATAATTATTATTATACATACCTAGTGTAGTGATATAAGGTTGAAAAAATGAACCTGTAGCAAAATTAAAGTATGTATTACTATTTATATTACTGCCCGATATAAGTGTGGGATTTAGAGAATACCCAAATTCATTTTCAGTTATTCTAGCTGCATATTGTACCTCATTTAAGGTTAGAGTACTTTCAAATGAACAAGTAACATTAGAACCAGTCATAAAAGCATCAAACCCGGGGGATTCACCATATAGATCAGTGCCATATATAGCAGTACCATATAATGAGTCATATGCTGCTTCACTTTCAACAGTAACTATAATCATACCATGTTCGTAAATTATGTTACCTAATTGGTTTCCATCCTGATCAAATAAATTTCCTTCACTATCATCAGTCATTATAGTAGTATCTTCCTCATATCTAAAACTACCGGGTTTAATATACTCTCCAAATAATTTAGACGGAATAGATATAACCCCTATTCTAGCATTAGATTGAGTAGGAAATTCTCTTCTAGGAAGGAGATCAGAAGATAAATAATTATAATAGTTTGTTGTAGCAGCAGGACCCGTTATAGTACCATCAGCATTAAAAGAAGCTGTAGTAACATTACTTCCAGAAGAATCCAAAAGAAAATTAGAGTAATATAATTGTTTTACTGAATCATAAACTAATCTTTCTGGAATAGAAGAGATCTGTCCTGTGGTAGTCTCCGCAGATATTACATCAGTGGGGGTTGAGTTTTTTCCAATAAATCTATCTATTCCTACTTTAGAATTAATAAATTGATCGTTCCCCTTAAGAACAAATTCTTTATTTACCTTAAAGGGTGTTACTATTACATCCCTTGAATTGAATTGTTTGAACGCACTCATTCATTTTAAAAATCTAATTTGACCCTAATTAAAGCTTCTTTAGTGAAATCCTTTAATAGAGGTCTTGATAATTTAGCCGTTGCAAGTAATTCATTAGCATCGTTATACATCCCAACTGTAGTTACATAAACCTGTGGTTGATTAATAAAATTAGAATAAATAACTTCTCCTGTAGATCCCGAGATAAATGATGGGTTTTCAGAATAATTAAATTCCCCATTTCTTAGTCTCACGAAAACATAATCCGAGGATATAGTCTCCTGAGAATTTAATCTAAAATGGCCTGCTCTTTTAATACCTTCAAATAATCTTTCTTCATTTAGCCCATCTGTATTATTTGATCTAGATTGGGGTAGTAGAATTGATTGAGATATAGCCTGTGGGTTTAGTAAAATAGTTCCAATATCTGGTAGAAATAAACCAAAAGAACCCAAAGATGTAGAAAATCCTGTTCCACTAACTGCTGAACCATTGGAGCCAGATACTACTTGGAATACCCTAGTAGATCCTAAAAATGAATTAACTAAAACATCCTTAGAATTATCAGTTAAATGTAGTGTACCCCCAGATGCGGATATATGTAAATTAAAAGATGAGGGAAATAAAGATTCTTTATATCGTGCTCTCTCTACAGATAGGGCATAGAAATGTGAGCCTGTTACTAAATTAGCACCCGACCCAAAAATAAAATTAGCATTTTCATCTTCTAATACTAGGGATCTGTATTGTCCAAAATTAGTTAGAGTAGGGCTTTTCCCTATAACCCCTTGATTGTAATAAATAGAACCGGAACCTTTGTCATCACAGTAAGCTATTTCAAATTGTACACTAGCACTGCTATTAGCTAAACTAGCATCTCCCTCAAATACACTTAAGTAAAAATCACCGGATGAACCATTTTTTTGTATAGAAGAAGTAAAAAATGTAGTTAAAGTAGGAGCTCCAGTAGACCATGCAGTACCAGTTATGGAATCACTACTTACTACTATATCTTCAGTTTCAAATCTTTTAAAACTCATTATGCGTTAGTTTTAGTAATAGTTAATGGGATAGTTATTCTAGCACCCGAATCTAACCCTACAAAAGTTAATGTAGTTCTAATTCGTGATCCTTGAGTGGCGTTATTTCCAAATAAAGTATTAACAGTAGTAGCTCTAAGATTAATTTGTGAACCTATAACTGTTTGCGAAATATTAGTTCCTAAAGTTTGGTTAACAGTAGTATTTTGAGCCTGAGCAGCTGCTGTGTCTATTCCTATACCTGTAAAAGTATTAAGTACTCTAACATCAGCAATAGTACATGAATACCCAGAAGTTTCATTAGCTTGAGCGGCTCCTAAGAAATTAAGAGTTTGGGGGGTAATAGCTAAAGAAGCTCCTTGTTTTAGGGTAATAGCTGAATAACCTAAATCTAAAACAGGTAATTTAGCAGTACCCCTAGGTAAAGTAGCTAATTTATATTTCATTATTTGGGTATCATCAGGAAATGCTTCTAATAGGGGCATATTTTCTATAGCTTCACCATAGAAAGTAGAACCTGAGGGATGACTAGGATTATAAAGTGTATAATCTATTTCATCATCAGCTACTGCAAATTGGGTAATTCTAAATGAACCATCATTTTTTGCAAGTAACTCTCTTCCTTTTTTTGTTAATATTGCGTCAACTGTAATTACTTGATTATTTAAATATCCCATTCTTTAGATAATTTATTTATAAATATATTAGATAGTTCCTTCTTGTGATAAATTAGAAACTACTTTGTTTATGCTTTCTTCCAGTTCTTCATTAATTGCCACATTTTTTATTATTCCTTTAGTAGTAACAAATGAAGAAGATGGTGGGTTTAAATCTATTAGTACTGAAGTTCCATCCGGGTTATACCTTCTAATCAAAAATTGATCTAAATTTAATAATGGAGGTATAACGGGATCTACTCTTACTAAAATACTTCCACTAGTATTATTTTCCTCAGATTTAGGGATAACCTTATTAACTAAGAATACTTTATCCTCCCTACCTTGGAATCTAAATTCATCTCCCACTTGTATAGTAAATGGTTCATTAATAGGTTTAAAAGTTGATTCACTATACTGAGTTTGTACTTCATTGTAGACTAATGACATACTTAAGGATGAAGTTAAATAGTTAGCATAATTACTACCTGTAGTCCAAAATGGACCCTTAAATGATATGCTAGGAAGTTCCTTAGGAGTAACTGTAAATGCTCCCCCTACTATAGCTACATTTAATCCAGGGGTAGGTATTAAATCATCCACTGCGGTTACAGGAGTTAGAATAGATTGTTGAGTTGATACTCTAGCATAAACTTTATCACTTAGCAAAAAATCTCTAAATCCAGTACGTACATCAAATAATTCACCTGGGAAGCCACTATTAGCCGGAACTGTTAATGTTTCTGAAGCTAATTCGCTTCTTACTCCCCCCCTTTCTCTTACTATTCTTAACATTACATCCTGATCTGAATTAGAGTTATTTCTAATGTGCAAACGAGCTCTAAAATCTATATCACATTGGGGAATTTCAGAAAAAACAAATTCATCTGTACCTATATTGAATTGATTATTTCTATCTATTACTTCATTTACAAAATCAACTCTTTGGGGAGAAGCAACTACATCCACTTGTGTACCAAAAGGAGTAGAAGCAAATACAGAATAATCACTAGTAATACCTAATGGGTTTGACATAGTAATTACTCTTTGGAAAACACTACTGGGGTTATTTTGATTTAAATCATCATAAATAGATTTAACTTGTGTAGTCAAAATAGGATCTACTCTTCTAGCTCCCCTAATTACTTTAGATGATTTGTTAAAGTTATCTAAATTAATACCTACGGCGGCATTCACTAAGGAAGGATCATCAGTTTGTAATGTATCTTCTAGGGATACATCTACTATATCTCCAGTTTCAAATGTACCTTCAACATCAAAGAAAGAGGGAGAATTAAGGATTGGTTTAAATACTTGACCATCTAAACCTATTAAATATTTTAATTTAGCTTGTGTGGCTAATTCTAATTCAGGAGAAGTTGGAATTAACAGTTGGAAATATCCAAAATAGGGTTTATATCTTTGTATAACTGGAGTTTTACCATAAGATATATCTCCGGTCCATATTTTTAATCTTCCCTTTTCATAATATTGTACTCCTTTTTCATTGTATTCATTTAATCTTAATGAAGTAGCTTTAGAACCCTCATATCTGGAAAGAATTCTGGATTTTTGCGTATAATTGGAATCTGGGGTTCTTGCTGGTTCTGCATCAAAATTTAATATAGGAAATATATTAACAGGTGTTATAGAACCAAATGTATAATCTACATCAAAGTATAAAGTACTAGGTCTATTAACTATAACGTTATTTAGTAAGGGTTGACAATCAAAATCATGTTCAAATGCATTTAATCCTCCAGGAATATAAGGTTCAAAAGAAATTAGTCTAGTATCAGCAGGAAATGGTAATCTGGATCCCGTTGATATAGAAAATAATGCTCCACTTCCCGTAATTGAACCACTAATAAAGTTAGTATTTTTTCTAAGAGGAGGAAGAGTTAAAGAAAGTTCTAGTGATAATTCATCGTCTTTTAGAGGTACATTACCATCTAATCCATTAAAACTCCCTGAAACTAGAAAAGAACCAGTAAATGTTAGATTAGTTTGTGCTCCAGTATTAAATTCTCTTACGTCCACATATTTTGTAAATGGTGGTAAGGTTTGACTTTTTAACTGAAGTTTTAAAGAGGATGAATCTAATAAAGTACTAACAGTATTTGTTCTTATACTGCCTGTATAATTTACGGAACCTGTATATTTTATTATTAAATTAGGTGTAGCTGGTACTCTATAAATTCCAGTAGATTTATTAAATAAGCTATCAGGATCGTTTTCAAAAGCATAATCAGCTAAAGTAATAGTAGTTGTAGCACCAAAAGGTTGGAAAAATGTTGTTCCTACACCCACACTAGAAGATAAAGCTACACTAGCACTAGCTAAAAATGGATAATTTTCAAAACTACTAGATAAAAGATATTCAGGTTGGGATGTGAGTGATTGATTTATTTCATATTGTATAAATCCTGGTCCCTGGCCAATTGGTGTAACATCATAATTTTCTATACTAGGTCCAAAATTAAAACTTAGTCTGGTAGCATTATTAAGTACATTAGTGACATTATTTCCCTCTTTATCTGTAGTGGAAACTTTTAATCCCCTAAGATATGGACCAGCACTATTATATCCTATAAACATCTCCCCAGCATTTGGTGCTGTTCTAGAATTTGCAAATGAAGCTATAGAGGATGTAAATAATTCATTATATAAGAAATAATCAAATGATGCCGTAGCGGGAGGAGTAGTTAATACATTATGGTATTTAATACAAGCTCCATTTAATGATTGAGTAGTAACTGTTATAACTGTACCATTAAATTCACCATTATAAAACTCATCCTGATTATCTATTATTCTAACTATACTGCCGGATAAAGTAGAAACAGACTCAGAAAATGACTGAGTCATTTTAAATATATTAGATGGTCCAGTACCATCCGTACCATAAGGGTGAAATCTTATATTATTAAATTTTTCAAATGAACCCCCAGTACCCCCACTAAACCTTTGAATAGAAGAACCCGTTGTATATCCTTTAGGTTGAGATTTAATTGATCCAGTTAGTGTAATGTCCTTAAATACTAAAGGACTATTTAATCCCTGTTGAGCTATATTTTTTACAAAAGATCCCGTTTCTGGGGTTTTAGCTACTATAGTATTAGGGTTAACTTGTGGTGGTCTTACTCTATTCCTTTCTAGAAGATGTTGTTTAACTACTATACCAGTAGATACTGAGGTTCTAGCAGGTACATAATTTTTAATTGCTTTAAATAATGAATTATCTATATATTTTATTAATCTATAGTAATCATTAGCATTACCTTTTAAATATTTTTCAAAATACTTTTCGGCTATATGCCTTAATCCAGTATAAAAATCTAGGGAAGATGATAAATTTCTTGGATCAGATAGGGTATCAGTAATAGTATTATTAAATCCAAATTCATGTATTATATCATCATTTACCTCATCCTGGGGAGAAAATGCTATTTGTAATAAATTATTATCCTCAGTAAATGATTGAGAAACTTCATAATTTTGTTGTATGCTCCTATATTGGGATAATACATTTTCATATGCTACATTATTATATGTCTGTATTTTATCCGTAACTCTAGTTTTAATTCCCAAGTTAGGTGGATTTAAAAATTGGATTTCTATATTATTAGATATGGAAGCAGTTTCTAAGGAGTATAGTGAATCCGTAGGAAAAGATGGAGTTACAGGAATTACATTAGAAAAAGAACTAGTAACTTTAGGATGAATAGATTGTAAATCTTTATCCTGATTAGTCCTAGCAAGAGAACCAGATATTAAAGATAAGTCCTCTCCTTCCCTTGATCTAAAAATAAGGCTTTCTACTGGGGAGAAAGAACCAGTTAAGTGACCCGTTTCTATAGAAAGTGGATCCATTACATGATTATCCCATACACTTTCTGATATTTGTGTTTGATTATTAAAGCATAAAGTCCAATATCTTATTTCTTGTAAAGAACCACTAAAGTTAGTGTATTGTTTATCATTAAAAGATCTGGATTGGAAAAAATTACTAACCGTAGAATTAACCCATGATCCTGATATTTGTTGTAATTTAGTGCTACTTTCAAATCCAATTTGAGTACCGTCTTTACCATTATATATTTTATTAGCAGATGCTAATTGGTATCTGGATTCATTAGGGGAAGCCAATCCCAGTTCTTGCATTTGTACTCTTACATTCCACCAGTCCTGATTATAGAATGGTAATGAAATAGATGCTGAGGTTGGGGGTGAACCACTTACTGCTAAAGTAAGATTAGCATATTGATAATTAGGATCTATGGCAGAACCGCTAAATGAACCGCTAAATGAACCGGATCCCTCATATTCTAGGTAAACTAAGACTTTAGTATCTCCAGCATCGTCTTTTAATCCCCATAGGGGTTGCAGAGGAATAGATTGTGAAGGAGTGACAGCCGGATTAATATCAGATTTAAATCTGAATTCTACTGTGGCAGGAACACTTCCTGTTACTCCTGCATCAATAGAGGCAGAACTCCAGTTAGGGTGGATTTTCCATTTAGTTAATACTCCACCATTATACTGGGTGCCCAAATCGGCATCATGTTGATTTGAGACTATTTCTTTATTAAATATTCTTCTATACGAATCCCAGTTATTATTATTTATCTTATCTTTACCTCCAAATTCGTATATTCTTAAAATAGTATCTGGTAAACCCCAAATATTAATAAGACTTCTTAATCCTGATATAGTACCCTTCCTTTTAGCTAAGTAAACAAGATTATGGTAAAGTCTTTTATAAATTTCCTTACTTACATTATTTATAGGAATGGGGTTATTACTGGCAGAAATAGCGGTAGTAATTAATTCTTCTCCAGTTTCAGGGAAATATGTGCCCGTATCACTTATTCCAATTAAACCCGTAAATATATCGTTATTGTCAAAGTTGTTACCATATACTTCGTATCCAAAAGATTTTAGGGTTTCTTCTACTAATTCAGGGGCAATGCCTGTTTCTAAGTTATTACTATTTTTTAATTTATCTGTAATAGCTTTAATGTAAAGCCATATTTCATCAAAATGTTGACCCACTAAATGGGTAAAATCAAAGTAATTATTATTATCAGAATTTTCCCTAATAAATTCAGGAATGGTATTAATTAAATTACTTGAGTTATTGTCATCAAATAATGAGGCTGATAATAGAGCTCCTCCATAAAAAGCACTGGATTCATTATCACTACCCAACCAATTTAATACTTCTGTACTAGATGAAGCTTGGAGTGTATAGGGGGCTGTATCATTTGATTTAGGGTATGCATCTGAACCACTTTCATAATATAAAAAATATTCAAACCCATCAAAATTTCTAATAATGTCAGTAATCTTACTTTGGAAATTTTGTATAGATGAAGTAGTAGTAGTAGAACCAGATGACGCCCCAGTAATAGTTCTTAAATTAGATATGGACTGTTCAAAAGATTGAATTTGACCTACTTTATAATAAAAATTCTCCACCCTTTTTTTAGCGGAAGAAAAATGTACAAAATCCCCATATGAGCTTATTGAATAGCTAGGGTTAAGACTTATACCCGTTTGGTTTAATAGATAACGTGACTGATCTAAAGATGATGTAAATGAGGATGTAGTAAGAGTAGATAAACTTTGTAATTCTGTTGAATTATTAACCTTATCTTTAAAAGGTAAATTTACATTAGGCCCCTTAATACTTATTAAATTGCTAGTAGGTATTTCACGATCAGGAAAGGTCACTCTAAATGCTTGTGTTTCCGATACTTTACTGACTATTTCCAGTCTAGTCTTTGTGGGTACATTACTAGGTAAAGGTTCATATAGCTTTACTAAAAAAGAGGTGGGAGTAGTAGTAGTATCTAAAAGAATATTTACCGCTATATAATAATTATTATTGCCTAAATTTAAATAAAATTCATCAAAATAATTTTCACTATCTATTTTAGTTTTTAGGGAATTTACCTGCTCCCTTATCTCTTCACTACTTAGTGTATTGGATTGAAGTCTTATCTCCGTTCTATCAGATGATATTTCGGAAATAAAAATATTAGGTATTTCGGGAGTAATAAAATTATATAAACCTGTTAATGAACCATTAATATAGTCCTGATTTGTTATATCATTCTCAGGAAATAGTAAAATTTCCTCTATTTCATTATCAGATATATTTAGATTATTTTGTATTCTATAATTTTTGAAATTACTATTAGAATATAAAATTGTTCTATTATCATCATATATAAAATACTCTATTCTATCAGATGTAGGATCAAAAACACTATTTACATTAAAAGAGGGAATAATAGATTGATCCGCTAATTCAAATCCATCTGTGGCAAAACTGTTAGGGGATACAGACACTACTGTAGCTCTTCCATCAGAAAATTTTAATATATCCTCATTGCCAGTATGTACTGCTCCACCCATAGGAGTGCCATCTGGCATTATGTGATAAGGACCAATATATTCTCTACCATCTAGGTATTGAAGTTCTCCTCCTTCTGTGTATAAAATAGCTCCCATTATAATTTATTTAATATCCTCCTCCACCACCACCGGATGATCCTCCTCCTTGTACTGCTCCTACACTAATTATTGCAGAGGTAGTAGTTACGCCCGCTATTGATGCTCCTGTAGCTACCTCCTGTTGTTCAGTGGTAACTACACCAGTAGAAAATTGTTCCACTAAATCTAAATTTTGTTTTCTAATTTCCAAATTTTCTTCCCTTAACTCAGTTATTTCATCTAATAAAGCTTGGATAGTAGCGTTTTGTTCCTCTAACCCTATATATTCAGTGGATTGTCTAATTAAAAACTGGTGTGAATTACTATCTCCAAGTTGTGGTATATCAAAAAATAAATTTCCGTATATGGTAAAAAAATCCTCTACAGTAGCCAAATTTACATCAAAAAAGGTTTCATCTGGAGTTTGTATTAATTGTGTAAATTCGGTGTCTACAGTATCATTGAATTTGGATTTATTAAAAACTTGCCTGTTAAATGTTATTTCTCTTTGACTCATCCCTCGATTACTTTAAAATTTAAATTTTCATCAAATACCTTAGTCTCTCCATCTATTATAGTTTTAATTAAAACAGTATAATATCTTTCTGGTTCTAAACCATTCATATATAATTTAAAAAACGAAGATACACTGTCAGCACTAATTTTAGTAAAATTAGAATCAAAATCTATTACATACTCATTAGTTTTACTATCTTTTATGGCATATAAAGATGAACCAGACGGTAAATATCTATTATTGGTATAGATGGAGGCAGTTAGATATGTTCTAGCAGGATATCTTTCAACTGCATTTATTCTTAATTTAGCTATTTCTTCAGGGTAATATTCTCCCTTATTATTAGATAATGCTATGAGTGCTTCATTAGTATTTAAAACAGTACTTACTGAAGAACCTGTATTAAATGTGGAATCATCCCATTTTATTTCTAATTGAGGGGGATAAATAGTATTAGTATCCCTAGAAAAGAATTTAAGTTCTGTTTGTTGGTTAGTATCTTTTATAAATTCTTGGGATGCAGATTGTCTTACTATAAAGCCATAATTAATAAATTCGGATGATGACCATTTAGTAACAATATCAGTTACATTTACATTTAAATCCAAGGAACTATAAAAAGAAAAAGACTGGGATATAGACATACTAGGGGCTTGACTTGCTGTGTACCAAGCACCTCCTCCCTGGTTATTAGAACCTGAAAATGATCCTGTAACTCCTAATAATGGGGTTCTATTAGTATTCCAAGACCCACTTCCTAATGATAGGGGATGATCCCATGAGCAACCATCAGAAACTATTGGATTGAGTAAATATTCTCCAGTACCCATATTCCAGTTTTGACCCACAGCGTTAACTACTAAGGTGGTATCAGAACTTAATCCTCTAGCATTAGCTGAATATACTCGTAAAAATGAAGTAATGGGTTTACCCTCAGCTATAACATCAGCTACATTTAGGATTTCATCTAAATCAAACTGTACTAGGAATCTTGAAGCCTGAGGGAATTCTCCTACAAACCTTATGGGTGCACTAACTCCAATAGAGCCAGAAACAGTTTGGTCCGTAAAAAAATCTGTTGAAGATTCCAATATGGAATCCAGACCTGTATTCATTTTTGGATACCCAGAATAAAGGGTAGAATCTTTTGTGGGAAATAATTTATAAATTGCCATATTAATATTTTATAATGGTACTACCCTTCCTTTTATATCCTGACTAGGAAATTTAACTTCAAAAATCATTGGGTCTATAGAAGGATAAACTACCTGGTCTATAGTGGCTCCTTCTATATCATAATCTATATTACTATAACCTGTGGATCCGGCTTTATTAAATATTTTTATATTTTTTATGGTTTGTACCCCACTTATACTAGATAAGAGTGTGTTTATACTTGTAAGTAAAATGGGTTCATTAATTTCAAAATTATCCCTCTCAAAATAAGTAATTAAGGAATTTATACAATTAGTTAATACTTGATTATTATTAAAATTAGGTCTAGTAACTACATCAAATTCTACCCCTATATTGACTATAAAAGCATCCTTAATTCTTACTGAATCCCCTACCATTCTATATTCAGATAAATACGTTCTTAAATTTCTTTTTAGAATAGATGAGGCTGAACTAAATGAACCATTTAATTCTTGGGATAGTACATATAAATCCAAAACTGTAGGAGTTTCACCAGGGTTTAATTCACCTATTTGAGTTGGGATAGCATACGCTTTTGAAATAGTACCAAACTCTGGGGGCATAGATAAAGCTCTAACTAAATAATCCTGTGGAGTAACAGTTCTTAATTGGTTTTGAAAGTTTCCTAGAGCATTTTGTCTTATTTCCTCTACTGTATCTCCGTCGGAACCACCATCTGCTGCTAAAGGATTATTAGCCGCTAGAGATGTAAAAATAGTATTAGCTAACGCTGTATTAGTAATACCACTAGGGTTTACATATGTAATTCCTGTGGTATTTAGATTAGATAGACTATTAGCACTTACATTAGATGATACCCCCCCTCCCGTTAAATATCTCACAGTTAATGAAGTATTAGAAGGAGCGATTCCATAAGTATCAGTAAATACAAAATTAGTAGGAGAAAAAGCAGTAGTTAATTTACTTTGTTCAAAAGGTAAACCTAAACCCACATTATTAGGATTTGGAATTATTTCTTCATCATTATCTGTAGTGGTACCAGCTCCAAATTCCACTTGCAAATTAGATCTATCTAAAAACCTTGTGGCAAATCTCCTTTGTACCCTTTTTAATTTTAGGAGGTTAGGAACGGTATTATCAGTGTATGAATTGGGATCATTAGGGTTAGTATTTTTTATGGAATCAAAAACTGATTCTTGAGCTAGATTAGGTACTTCAAAATATTCATTATTATTAGCATCCTTAATATCTAATATGCCTATAATATTACTGGCATTTATGGTTCTAGTAGCAAATTTTTCTGGTTCTCCAAAATTAAAAGTAGTAGTATTAATAGTTGAAGAAATAGCCCTTCTAGTTTTTTTAAGTAAGAAAAACTCTGGTTCTGTACCGGATAACTGATATATGGAAACTTCTGTGGGGTCTAAGGATGAAGAAGTTGAAAAATCTACAGCATCCTCTATAATAAACTGAATAGAAGAATTATTATTAACTGATACTGTGGTATTTTCCGGGATATTTAATGCATAGCTATAATCAGGGACCTTTTCACCTGCAACAGTTTTTGCTGGTAATTGTTGAAAAAATTCTATATTAACTGAAGCAGCTGTAGTTACTTTAGGTCTATAACCTAAAAGATAAGCTAAATTAAAAATATTACTAGTTTGTCTAGCCCTTTGTATGTATGTTTCCTGGATTTGGTTATCTATATAAAAAGATAATACGTCCCCTACATAGGCGGCCATTTCCATAAATAACATACCTGTAGATGAAGGTGAAAAATCATTAAAGGTATTAGGAAAATAAGTTTTAGTATATTCAATAAGTCTATTCCTTAAACTATTAAAATCCTTATTTATATATTTTATGTCTCTTTTTAACTCTGCCATTATATTAGATTAATACTAATTGAATCACTTATACCAAAACTTTGGATGGAATAAGTTATATTTAATTGAATAGTGTTAGTATCATCCAATCTGTTTATAGTTAATCTTTCTATACTAACAGAGGGGAATAACTCTTTAACTCTATCTCTTACTATATTTATTAAATCATTTTCAGCATCATCCTGAAAATTAAATAATAATAACCTTAAATCTGCTCCAAAATTAGGATTGAATACCCTTTCACCTTGATTAGTTAATAAAAAATTAACTAGATTAGCTCTTATTTGATCCCTAGTTTCAAAAGTTTGATTAAAGACCGCATCCCCATTTAAGGGGAAATCAAAACCTATAGCGGTTCTTTTACTAATATCTATTGGATATTTTTTTGAAACTATAGTAGCCATTAGATTATTTTAGTAATGATCCTATTTGATCCAAGGACACTTGACCAGATGGTAAAGCACCATTAGCGGGATCCATACCAGGGTTAGGGGTGAAGTTTCCTTGTAAATTATTAGTAGTCATAGTTTGGGCAGTTTCCCCTAAAACATCCTTATACGAAGTTCTTAAACTATTTTTTACTGATTGCTGTTGAGGTGTTATGGTTACATTCTCTACTATGGGGGTAGAGGATTTACCTTTTACTGCTTCCAATAAAATTTCTTTTAATTCCTCATGAATAACCTCTCTAGTAGCCTCCTTAATTATTTCTTTTAATCTTTCTACTTTCATTTTATTATTTATTATAAATACTGTAATATTAAAAATTATTATCTTTCTCTTTTACGGATTCTATTTTTTCTTCTTTTTTTGGCTTCTTGTTTTCTTTCTTTTCTATCCTGCCTTCTATCCTTGCGAGCCTCTCGTCTATTTAATTCTCCTGATTGTCTAAGTTCTCTTCTTTCTTTTCTATCACTTCTTCTATCTTTTCGTTTGCTTTCCCTAATTTCTTTTTTAGTTAGACGTTCGGGAAGTCCTTCAATTTCTATATCTAAATCAAGATCAGTTTCAGGGATTATAACTTCAGTAAATCCTAAATCCTCTACATCTAGTGTATCTATTTGATCTATATTAGGTAAATTAGGATCATTTATGAAGATAAGGTTATAATTATCTATTTTAAATTGTATTTCCTGTACTAAAACCTCTGGAGATGTAGTGTATGACAAATCAGTGGCAAGAGATATTCCATTAGTTGGATTTGTACCTACTACTCTTCTTTGTGTTAATTCCCCTGCTCCTAATTTAGTTTGGATAATTAATTTAAACCCTTTATAAAATAACGGATCAGTTGAATTTTCTTGTAATCTGGATAAAAGATTATTCTCTTCATCTACATTATCCTGGGTATTGCTAGAAATTCCTGCTTCTTGTAGTGCATTATTTACTTCTTCGTTTATTTCACTTCTTAAATCTTGTAATGAACTTTGGCCCGATCTTGCCACATATTGCAAGAATATTACTATATCTAATATTATAGTAATTATATCAATTATTACATTAAGAGTATCTATAGTTTTATCTAATCTATCATTAATAGGTGGAATAGAATCCTCTATCAATTCACTAGCTCCCTCCACTTTTTCCGATTGTATGCTTAATCTATCTAAGTTTTGTGATAACTGGGTTATAAGATTAAGAGGTAATCCTACTCCAGGGGGTACACTAGTAGGTATGGGTAAAGCCAAAATTGCATTAGTAGCTATACTAATGGAATTTCCTACTATATTTAATGTTTGTCCTGTTTTGCCTAAAGATGATAAAATATTTCTTACTCCTATTATCACTCCCCTTAATGAAGAACTATATTTTATAGTATTATCTAAAACTGTTTGATATTCATTTAAAGTTTCCCTTAATTCATCCTTGGTTTCCTGTGGTAAAAATTGATAAGTTTGGGAGTATACCGTTCTTACAAAAATAGGATCTGTTAATGGAGCTGTATCAAAGGATAATCTACGTTCTTCCCTATTATTTTCTTCCTCCTGATTATTTTCTTCTTCCTGATTATTTTCCTCCACAGAAGTATTTTCTATTCTTTCATTTTGTTCCTTTATTTTATTATCTTTTCTTATTTTAATTTTATCTCTAGCTATACTACTTAAATTAGTTAGTTTTCCATCCAATAATTCATCTATGGAAAAATCAATAGGTAAAGGAGTGCCTATTTTATTCTCTATTTTATTTTCAAATGTATTTAAAGTAGTGTCAGCAAACTTAGTTCCTTGTTTAATGGCTAAATCATCTAACCTATAAACTTGATTTCTTGCCGTTTGTAATAAGCGTGCTATGAGAGATTTAAAACTCATTATTTAGAAAAAGTTACTTTGGATTTATAATTTTCTATATTGTTTAAAACATTTTGAGCTGATTGTTTTAATTCACCCCCTATATTTAATAAATCTGAGTTAGATTTTTCATCTGTAGTTAACATCGGGTTTAATTCAAAATTATTACCTAAAGATACTAATATGTTAGCTAAAGCCTCCACATCTGATAAAAATTTATCCCCTAAAATTACGGGTTCTATAACATCAAAATCATTACTTCCTAATAATATCTCTCCTTGTTTACCTACAGAAACAGAAAAACCTTCCACAGCATCTACATTAACCGTTTCCTGAGCGTTTAAATTTATAGAGTCCCTGGATGATAAAAGAATATTATCAGTGGAGGAATTAAGTAAAAGTCTTCCTGAATTTAATATAATTTGAGAATCAGAATAAGTTTTGGGAAGTATAGGTTCTAAACCCGAATCAAATGATTTATATGATTTAGAAGATACATCTATATCTATTTGTTGTGTAGAAGTAAGGTAAATGCTACTTCTATCTAAATTAATATTTTCAACTTGAGGTATCCACGGATCATTATCATCAATGTGTTGATCATTTCTTAAAATAGTAATAGGATCTCCATTTATCCCTGTATTAGACCATGAATTAAAAATGGTAGAATTTTGAACTGTAGATCCAAATCTTAAACTTTGACCCCATCTTCCCTCATGTATAATATCTCCCTCAAAAGCCTGAACTGGTTTAATATTATTTTTTTCCACAAAAGTATTTCCTAAATCTATTCCTGGGGTTTCATTATCTACTCTTCTTACAGCCCCTATTCTAGTTTGGTCATAATCCTGACGTTGAGTAGGGGGTGAATCTACTCCATTTAATATGTTAGGGATAGCATTATGGTGATTACTATTCCATATATTAACCGATTGGAAATAATAATATTTTACATCATTTACCTCCTGCTGGATATTATCACTAGGAAGAGTAACTATATAAACTATTTCATTTTTAAGAGGATAATTTTTTAAATTAGGAAATAATGGTTTAGCTATATTATTTTTATTAAAAGGACCACTAGTAAAATTAATGGAAGAAAAATAAATGGAACCTATAGCTGACCATTCCCCTAAGGCTGTAAATATATCGGGATCAGTTAAATTATCTAAAAGTATAAACTCTACCCTTGCAGGAAAAATTTCTTTTCTTTTTTGGGTTTGAGTTCTAGGTTTAGCTAAATATGATAATCCTGTTCTAGTCTTTGGCATCTCCCTGAGTTAGTTCTTTTATAGTACCTTCTAATCCGTTAAGTAATTGTTCTTTTTCCTCATCTGATAGACCAAATTCATCTCCTGATGTACTTGATTGTAAAGTTCTTTGCACTATACCTGCCATTTTAACTAACTGTTCATTATTTTTAATACTTATTTCTAAGTATTCCTTAATTAAAGGAACTATTAGGGTAGCATCTCCTATTTCCTGTACTAAAGGTTTTAATTCTTGTATTAAAGCAGTTACTTGGGTATTTTTTTGTTGTTGCAAATCATAAATTTCCTCAAGTAAATCCGAAAACTTTTTATCTTTGAATATTATGGAATCCAGTAACCCCATTTTTTCTTATAAATATATAAGAAACAAAATATTATTAAAATCCTCCTAATTCGTTAAATTGCTTATATTTTTCATCAAATATAGAGTATAATATTTTAGCATTTTTAGTAATTTGAGGGGTTTTAACATCCATCATTTCTCTAATATAAATGTAAAGAGCTTTTTTATTAAAAACATCTATACTATCTCTTTTTCTAAAAAGTTCTAAAATACAATCTGCTACTTTAGCATCCTCAGGTTTGGGAAATAAATTAGATAAGTTATCAGAACAATAATTTATATAATAGTCCATGAATAAAGATAATCTATCCTTAGGAGTATAACCATTAAAAGATAAATCGCCCCATTCTAAATCCAATTGATAATGCATTCTAGGGTGGGATGATATAGAATTAGAATCATCATTTACTGAATTATCATCATTTTGATTTAATGAATAATTACTAATTAATTTTTTATAATTTTTTTCATTATAAACTATAAGATATCTTTTTACTATAGTACCAAAATATGAATAAGCTTTAGCCCCCTTAGATGGGTCAAATAGGTGTATTTTAGAAAGTAGAAATGTAATTATTTCATGCTGTAAATCCTCTAAATCCTCAACATCAGTATTATAAAACTTAAAGGTATGAATTATGTTCTCTGTGAGTTTATAAAAGGGCCAATGTATATAGCCCTCATAAATGTCACTTCTTTCCTTAGGATTATTACTTTTATTATATCTAACTATTGCATCCTCAGTATCCTTAGTAAAATATCTTCTTTTTTGTTTTTGGGCTTTATGTTTGGCTATTATCCGGTCCATCCTCTTCTAGGGTTTTAATATTAAATTCGTTTAGAATTTTTTGTAATTCCATAACCTGATTGAAGAAAAAACCTATTTCATCGTCTGATTTAAATGAACCTTTATTATCTAACTTTTTTAATTTTTCATCTGTTAATTCAATAACTTGTGATAACCTTTCTAAATAACCTAAATAACCTATTATCAGATCTTCGGCTGTTTCATTTTTACGCAATAAATTAAGAGTAGCATATCCTAATACCCCTAATAAAATAACTAATATTCCTATTATAATATAACTTATCATAAATTATCTAACATATTTTTTAAACCTGAACTACTAACAGATGATAAAGCTTTTTTCTTAGCGGATGTAGTAGATTTAGGGGGTGGGAGAGTAGTAGATTTAAGTTTAGGTAACCATTCCTTCTCAAATTCTATCCGTGCTGCCATTAAATCCGCTTGGTGTAAAATAAAGGGTAAACTAGTGCGTGGTTTTTGTTCTGGCATAAATGTTTTTAAATACTTAACATTAGCATCATCATATAAACCATCATGAGTTTGAATAGCTAACATTTCATTAAAAGTATATGATACACCATGGGATTGTAACATAAATAAACCCCTATCAGGTACTGAACAAAATGGAACTTCTTTATTAAACATATATTCCTCCCCTAATTTTTCACGTCTCCATTTATCAGTCTGGGGTATGTATGATGCATTATTTTCATCTCCCATTTTGCCTAAATCATGATTAATAGCTGAGAATACTAGTTCTTCTATAGTAAATGTAGATCTATCCATTTCAAATTCACACCACACATCATAGATTTTAAGTGATGCCCCCACAACTCTATTTACATGATCAACATAACCCCCTGGGAATGAATTATGATATTCCTTTTTATGAGCGGCTGGCATGAGGGATATTCTTTCCTCATACTTTTTATAAAAATTTATTAATTTTTGTTGACGCTCTCCTGTAATATATTTTTCAATATTACCTATAAATTCAATCCAATTAGACTGAATTTGTTCCGCTGATAACTTCATTTATATTCTATTAAGTTCCTCTCCCGATAGGGGTTCCCTTTCTATCTGGGTAAGGATATCTTCTATTTTATCATTCATAACCTCCAATTCCTTTTTTATTTCAACTGGTGATTCATTACTAGATACCATATGTCTTATAACACCTAATTTGGATTGTAAACTATTCAATCTTTGAATAAAATAATTTCTATTTCTCATATAATTTATTATTTTTGTAACATTCTAACGAATGTGTTCTGAAGGTACGAAACCTTTTTAGGGGAGTCACGTTTTTTGTGAGGTTTCTTCACAAAAGTCCAATATTTCTTTAAGAGTTAAGCACTTTTCAAACTCTTCTAAATCCTCAAAATAAAAAATAGACATATTAAGCGAAGATATTAAATCCTTATTAGTAAACCTTTTAAGGATATTTTTATGTTCCTCATTATCTAATTTAAAATTTTCCATATATGAATAAGCTCTACTATAAGTCATAAATTCATAAGCTTTTGCCATATCCTCGGAATTAAAATTATTATTATCCTTAACTAAACCCTCCATAAATTGTAAACCCACATTATGATAAGTCTGAATTAATTTCCTAAACATTCCTACCCAGTAAACAGGAGTAGAGGTAAAATCCTCATATGATGTAATATTAATGGGTTCTCCACTTATATCCTCATTTTTAGAAAATAAGGAAAATATTTTTGAAATATCCATAATAATAAATACCTAAGAGTGTAAGGCAGCCAACTCACCTTCTATACCGGCTATTTCGGCACAAAGCTTAGCATACTCTTGTTCCACATTAATTTTTTTAGGATTATCAGGATGGTATTTCCATAAGTCGTCTTTCATATTAGCTAAATCAGCTAATTTATTTAATAAATAAAGATGTTCTATTACTTCTGTAGGCATAAATTATTATTAAAAAGATAGTGTAAAATTGCCTGTCCCCCTATATGCTAATGATCCCTTTGCTGAGGTATCATCTGGGGAAAATCTTACTGTATTTGTACCAGGTGGGACTATAATACTAAATTTATATTTACTTTGAACTATACCCGCTTCCGATATTCCATTGAAAGCATCAAAGGTACCTGCTGTATAATCTACTGCTTCTCCTGGCATGGCCCCATTAATTCTACCTATATTATTTAAATTATCTGTTATTTGTTCTAAAGTAAAATAAGCAGGATTACCAGGGTTAGTGAATGTAAAAGTTTTTACACCATTAGGTGAACTACCTGATTTTCCTGCTCCTTGTAAATCCCCCGGAGTAAATGTAGGCATATTATTTTTTTATAAATATAGAAAAATACCCCCAATATAGGGGGTATTAATCTAATCAAATAATTAATTTACATACTCAAGTGCCATATTAAATAACTCTTGATTAACTTTTTGATTTTGAGCAAAGTTTTTAATTTTACGAACCTTACGGGTTTTAACTCCGTAATTATACTCAAACATTCCATGAATTACTTTTTCTTGAAGTAAATTAAATGTTGACCAAAGCGAACCATCAGCATCCTCATTACGAGTTGGTTCAAGCAATTCTTTATAATCAATAGTAATTGCTTTTAATTTATCCTCTGAAAAACGAGTTGAAACAGCTTTTTTAGCAAATTCAATTAATTGATCTTGATCTAATTTAATTTCTTTCATTTTATTCATTGAATCAACCGTTAATGGAAGTTGTTCCATAATACCATTAATAGTATTTTGTAATTCTCCAAAATTATAATGAATATGTCGGATTTTCATACTACCAAAATCTTCAGTAGAAATAACTAAACCATTAGAACAAACTAATCTAAACAATCCAACTCGGAATTGGAATGATGATTTACCATCATGTGAATTAATAAGTAATACTTGAGGATAAACTGTATCACCATCATTACCAGTAATTTGAATATCTGGATTTTGGAGTGTGATAAAGTGTTTACAAGTGTTCTTATTACTCTTACGAACTTTAATTTGTTGAGCTTTAATAGGTTTCCAACCTAGTGTTTCCAGATCATCCAATACATCCTCAGTGGGGATATGAACATATTTTTCTGAAAGACCAGCTGAAGGAGCTTTACTAAACACTGAAGGCACTAAATTTCTTAAATCGTTTTTACTTAAAAATTCCATAACATTTATTTATTTACATTAACAATAACGTGAATATACGAAGCAACTCTGAGGAAGCCAAGCAACTCCGAGGAAGCCTTTAAATTTTCTTTTCAACGTATACGCAAGTATCGCCTTCAGTAAACCCTTTTTCTTGTAGAAGTGGTAGGGACATGGGCAAGCACCATGCATAAATAGTTTTATTAGTATATACGTCATTTACATATTCCCACCGTGTATCCCATAAGGATCTGTAAATACCCCTACGTCTATAATCTTCATGAACCCAAGCGTCTAAAAATTTTATTTTATTATTTCTTTGAACTTCCATAAAAATGTGCCCTACAGTAATACCCTCAATTACTGCTATCCATCCAATCAAATCCTGGAAGTGAGTATTTATGCGAATTATTTCGTGTTCCACTTATGCCCTGTGTGGACATAAATATTAGGGGGTAAAAATTATATTAGGTTTAGCACCCTGAGCTGAGCGTGTTTTTCCTCTTTTAGGTCTAAAGTCTTTTTTCTGTTTACCGTCAGCTCCTTTGATTTGACCTTTACATACTTTAACGGCTCTAGCAGCCAAAAAAGGATTATGTTTTTCCCCTTCTCTTTTTCTCTTAGCAATATATTTTTCACCTCTTTTACAGAGTTTTTCTCTAATAATTTGCTCCAGTATTTCTTTTAAGTTAATCATTTTTTAAGTAATAAATAAGAGATTACTATTAGTGTAACTACTATTCCTCCTACTATAGTGAGAGCCTGGTTAATCATTATTTACCTTTTGATAAATCAGCTCTTTTTAGTTGTTCAATATTAGAGGAAACAATAAATTTAAGAATGTCAGTTAATTTAGCGTCTGATGAATCATCAATAGTTTTTTCTATTACTTTAATATCATCAGCTGTCAAACCATGTCCTTCTTTAAGAATATAATCGCCATCTCTATGTAGGAAAACTAAATCTTTTTTAATCATAGTTTTAAGAAGGGCTTTAGCTTTTCTAGTATCAATATCTAATCCATCTTCTAAAGCTTTTATTCCTAGGGCACCTCCTTCTTTTTGGAATACTTTTACAGCGCCTTTAATCATTTCTTCTACTTGTTCATTAATATTTTTTTTCATAGTAATTCTGGGTTGAGTATCAAATTCTTCCATATCATCATAAATAACTTCTGTTACGTCATTTGCTAATGATTTAAGTTTACCTGCTAATTCTGGTTTATGCTGTTCAGCAAATGCTAATAAATTTAAAATTCCATTCTGAGCCATATCCCCAATAGTGTTAAATTCTTTAACATTATAACTAGGATAAGTCATTCCATAATCACGAGCTTCACTCATAATTCCTGAGTATTGCTCTCTCATTGCTTCTACTAATTCATCTAAAACATTCTCATCTCTTAAACTAAGAATCATTTGAGAAAATGTTGTAGCTCCTACTTCGTTATATTGTCTCTTAAGAGCATCTCTAGACACATTTAGTCTTTCATTAATTTTTTCCATTTTATTCATTTTATTTTCGCCTATTTCTCTCCTTAGAGTTTCTGCATCATGATCCATTTGATCTTGTGTTAACATATCCATATATGCTTGGAATGGATCTTCAGGTAGGGTATCAATTTCACCTCTACGTAATTTTTGGAGGAAAAATACCTTAGCTTGATCTCTCATTTCTCTCTCAGCTTCAATCTGTCGAGGATCTTTTGTATGCATTCCCTCTTCTAATGGTTCAGCAAATTTTTTCATTGCATCAAACATTTCAGGAAAAAATTGTCTTGCATAACTACGAGCGTTCATCATGACTAAACCTTCCTTATCATCCTCATAGCTCTCAAAATCATCCATATAAAAATCAGTTGCGCTTTCAGCGGCATCAATAAGATCAGAGAGACTAGGAAATTTAGATGGTTTACCTAATTCTCTATGCATAGATGATACTAAAGCAAATTGATCTGAACGTCCCCATCCCTGAACTTCACCTAATGGTCTACCTTCATCATCAACTGGGTTAGGTACATCTTCATCATCTTGTTCAGCATCAGCATCAAAATCACCATTTTCACTAAGACTGTAATTGGGAGCTGATTTACCAGTTATATCTTCAACATAACTAATAGCATTATTAAGTTCTTTCATACTAAATGCAGCTTTAGAAGCTTTTTCTCTAGCATCTTTATAGCTGATTCTACCAAATACCACATCAGCTGCTAAACTTTCTACTTCTTCACCTCCAGTACCAAAATCTTCGTCAGACTCTAATTGTTCAGTAAGGGGGTTATTTCTTAGATAATCTTGGTAATTGAAATCACTCATTATTTTTTATTTAAAATTTCTTTAACTTTTGCTTGTATTCTTTCGTTTTCAAATAGTCCTTTTGATACATTGAAAGCCATTGAGTCTATATCTACTTTTTTATCATCAGTTTCACCTCTATAATCATAATTAAACATTACATCATCTTCAGGGAAACGCTTTAATAAGTCATTCTTAACCTCCACTGCCTTATCAAAATCAGTACCACGGTAAGCTACAACGAGCTTTTCTTTTTCTCTATCATAGTGTCTAACAACTACTTTTTGTTCTCCCTCACTTAAAAGTGGGTTATTTTGTAGATATTCTTTGTAGTTAAAGTTGCTCATTATCTTAATTAATCCATTCCGGCTAACATATCATCTAAATCCTCAACTAAGGCATCGCTTAGTGGAATTAAATCATCCTTCATTACCGATTCAATATATTCAGAGACTATTAAAGTGGATACGGGTCTAACCGGATATCCTAATACACTAATAATTTGCGTTACAGTTGTATCAAAGTCTTGAAATCCACGATTATGTCTACGAATTTGTTTTATAGCTTCAAATCGTCTTTCCTTCACTTCATACAACATTTCCATTAAAGAAAGTTTATTATGTAAACTCATTAGTGTTTTATTAATAAATATACGAAGGAAGGATAAGGCAAGCAAACCCGTGGGTAACTTACTTAACTAAGAATACATCCCTCCATCTATCCGTATATACCAGCCTATATTAAACTTATGTAGTGACGTATGTGGAGACGTATGGTAATGATTTTATTGAATGTTCACCGTGACATTCATAGTTGACGCTGGTGTTATAGTCGTATCCCCTGTTTATAGTAGTTTGGGGTTAAGCTGGGTATATGGGGGCGGTTTAGCAATCGCAAGGATCACATTTACACTTAGCCTTACACCACCCAAAGCATATAGCTCCGAATGTTAGTTTTTGGATCAAGAGGCAAATTTTAGTTTTCATAAAATTCTAGTACTTTAGAGTTATCAATAATATTTTGGAGAACCTCTTTATCTTGTCTAATCATAATACCACTATAATTATCTTTATCAAAATATTGGTTAGACCTAGTTTCGAATTTTCTTAATGATTCGTGATCCGCAAGTACACCACCTGCTAAATTGTATAGGATAGTACCTTTAGGTAAGTCTGTTATATATCTACCACCGATAGTTACGTTTTTGACAGGACTGGTTAATTCGTATTTTCTATTGTTTAACGAAAATATCCCACCTGCCTTAGTGCCCGATGATGGGGTAAATGTTAATTCTTCTTTTTCATTTACTTCTTCCCCTTCTGTTAAAAGTGGATTATTAGATAAATATTTTTTATAGTTAAATTCGCCCATTATTTCTTATTTCAAAGTTGCTATAATTTTCTTACCATCATAGTTAATATTACTAACAGGTATTTGCTTTTTAATGTATGCCATATAAAGGTTAGCACGTCTATCATCTTGTTCTGTTCCCCTAGACTTAGCAGGACGTACTAACATTTTTTTAATACCTTTTTCCTCATAGTCAATGTCATTAAGGAATTCTTTAGTTGCTGCTACAATAGTAGCCATAATTCTAAATAAACGTCCTTTATTTACAACACGATCGGCCCTGTCTTCGAATCCATATTCGTCTACTGTAGTAAAGTCAACTTTAAAATATGGTCCTCTTATTTTTGCCTGGGAATGATCTCCATAATATGCTGCAAAGCTTACTATATAATCATCTCCATCTTCTGTTGTAAAGGTAACATCTCTACCTGCTACATTTTTTGAACTGCCTCTAAATACGTTATCTTCTACACTATAAGAATATGGCTTAGCTGAACCTTCTCCTACTTCTGAAATAATATTATTAAGTATGCTTGTAAGTTTCATTAGTCAACGTCAATACCTCGTTCAAGACCATCAATAATACTTTCTAAAGTAGTATCATACTTGTTGGATGATGTTCCAAAATCTAAAGCACCATATGCTTCCGCTCGATCGTGAGCAGATGGGAAATAACTACTTAGTAATTCATTAGCTTCTTTAGACATAAATTTTAGATCCTCAAGAATATCTCTGAGTTTATCTAAAGCCTCTGTTCTATCTTGAACTTCATTTACTTCCTTTTTTTCCTCGTTTAGCATACCGTAATCTCTCATTATTCCACCTAGGTATAATTTAGCATCATCGGTAGACATTGCTCTAACTATAGCATTAACAACAGCTTCGGCACCCATCATTTCAACCATTTTTTCGGCCATTGCTAAAACTTCATCATCTAAAGTTTCTTTTAGGTCTTGATTTTCCTTTAATAAAGGATTATTTTCTACGTACTTTTTAAAATTAAATTCGCTCATTGTTTTTTATTTTCTTTTTTTTCCTTAACTACTGGATTACCTTTACGTACTTGTCTAATAATAGTAACGAAGTTATGAATTCTTTGACTAATTTCGGATGCTCCTTTACTTAATTGCTCACTACCATCATATCTGATATCTCTAAGAGTATCAAACATATCTACAAATTGTTTTTCTAAGGCTACTAATTTATCCTTACCTAAACTATTTAAGTATTTCATGGTTTCTTCATCTGCTGTACCCATGAATTCTAGTGCTTCGTTTAGAAGCGGATTATTAGATATGTAATCCTTATAATTAAATTCGCTCATGATTATTTTTTTACGTATCTATCGCCCGTAGATTGTCCTACTTTTCTAGGTACTGAATCCATACTCATTCCATTTTTTTCTTTGAATGCTACGGCGTCCATTTCCTTAAGGACGTTTTTCATTGCTTCTTTTACAATCTTGCCTAAATCGTGCTTCATGTTTTTATTTATAAATATATTAACTTTTAAATTCACTTAGGATTTGCCCCCATGATTCAAATCTAATACCTTTATCATCAATATAGCATATAGCAGGAGGTTTACTTACTACTATATCACTAATATAGTTTTTCAAATTCCATTTTTCTAACCATTCCCACATAAGCTCTATTCCACCTTTACCATCAATAAGAGGTCTATTAGGGTTACATTTACAACTATAAATAACTAACTTATAATTACTAGATAAAGTTTCAAGGGCTTCTTTAGTACCCTCTATTGGATCACCATAGATAGTACCATCATGAAATCCCTTATCATGATTATGTATGACACCATCAAAATCTAATGCTATAACACTTTTTTCTGTATCACCAATAAATTGCTGAAGTTTATCTAAAGTCGTATTTTCCATTTATATAGTTTTTTACTCCGTGAATATAATATATATTTTATCGGTATCAAAATTTTTATCAAGATCTCTTTTTGTGGATTTGCATTTTTCCCTATTTTGGCTATATGGGAAAACGCATACGTTTATGGGGGATATAACTATATAACTGTCATATGCAAAGATATGTGTATATACTTCTCGATGGTTAAAATCGTATAAGATCCAAAAATACACCTAAATCCATTTTTGCACATATCCACGCCGATTGACATCAGCACGCATGGGGTAATAATGGCATAATACGGGCGCTATTCGCCACCATATACGCGGTACGCCAACAAAGCGCCACTAGAAATTGTGGCGCTCTGTGCCCGAATGGGCGTGTTGAAAAAATAAAGGTTAGTCGTATGTTATGATTTACGTGGTCGTCCACGTCGTCGTGGTGCTTCACCCTCGGTGGTTACTGTCGCTGGATTAACCCATGCTACTCTCCCACCACGTTGTAAATCAAACATTAGTCTTGTGTTGCTTGAACCACGTCGGTTTTTACTAAAGTAAAATACACGCGATTGGTTCTCATCAAACCTCATATGTGCCATACCCGTTAGCATATGCTTAAATCGGTTTGACCCACTAAATTGTCCCGTTTTTGTTACCTGTTGTATTATCAAAAACGTTGTATTCGTATTTGCTTTATTACCAGCCAAATTATGTTTCTCAAACATATTCAATACCTTTGTTTCAGCCGATTTGGTTGTACCACCATGGTAATCAGCTACTGAAACTACTACTTCAGCCATACTATCTACTAATACAACATCCCAACCCTCATTGAATGTGTCCTCTAATACCTCAAGTGGATCACTATCAACGGCATCACCCATAAACAAGATCGGAACGTTGTTGAATTTCGGGAACCGCTTTGTGTACCCAAACATGTCGATCGGATTCATCTCACCCGATACAAACAATACTTTATTTCCATTACGCTGTAGATCAGATAATATATCTAACAGCACTGTGCTTTTACCTACACCCGGATCCCCCACGAATGCAAAGTTACAGCCTTTCATTAAACCACCTTCCGTACTCAATAATGTATCAACTACAGTTCCAGTACGCATTGGCTTGAAGAGATCCTCATTGAATTGAAAATCCTTCATTTTTACTATCATATTCTTTTTCATAACCTTTATTTATAACCTTTCAACACGTTGAATATACGAACCCTATCTCGGGTAGCCAAATAAATTATGAAACAAATTCCCAGGCGTACATAACTCGTTTACCTGCTTTAGTGTGATCTGTAATCACACCATCAATAACTGCTAATGCATGACCTCGAACCAACACATAAAATGTACCTACTGGATTATGCTGGCAAAATGTTTTAAGTGACATCTTACGATCCGCACCATTCAATAATCGACGTGTACGTCCGTGTCCTAATGCTTTAACCTTTTTACCATTAATTTGCTGTGCATTATCCATTGCTTTACGAGCATCCCAAAGTGTTGGACCCCTACGAGGTCGACGTTGCATCTTACTCGCAACCCATCTCCATGCATCATCATATGCCAATCCAGCTGTCTTAACTAACGCTCGTACTGTACAGTCACTGCGCTCACCCGCTTGTAGTGTGTTTTTATTATTCATATCCATAACCTTTATTGATATAAATGTACGAACAACCATTCAGGGAGCCAACCATTTGCGCACAAACAGTATATATTTTTTTTCTATGAGAAGGTTTGGAGGCGCGCAATAAAGGGGTTAGGGCGCCCTAAACTCTAGCTCACGTGTGCCTAACCTACAGTTCACATGCTATTGCACCTTATACTTAGGTGGTGATGAACATTGAGTGAACGTGATACACATTGATTTATTTGGTCTTCCAAAACACTTGCATCAACACAATAACAACCGATAGTACTAGTGTTACCGTGTTTTTCATATTCAATCCCTCCTTCATATACCAATATGTAAGGAATGTAAATGTAAAAACACCCATTGCAAATCCTATTAGACGAACACTCCATAGTGAGTCATTCATCGCCGTATAGAGAGCCTTCGTCGCTAGAATATAACCCACTGTAGCTGGCATACTCACAATCACCATAGCCAATATCCCCTTGGGTGTTTTAAACCATGGGTTTATTAGTTGCATATTTGAAGTAAACCATGTTACAGTTTGAGCAAATGCAAACCATAGACATCCTATAATAAACAACCTCCAGTTAATCATTATTCGTTCAGTATAGTTTTTAATGCACGTCGCATTGCTTCTGTTCTAGACATACTTAAATCAGCGTATTGTAGACGAGCTGCCTCCTCATTAAACTCTCTTAGTTTATTAACCTCCTTAGCTTTATCATACATTTGCTCTATGATTTGTTCATTGTATGTGTTCACAATATACCTTTAAATCCTTCGTCTTCATCATCAATAAAATCGTCCTCAGATAAACCAGTATCATCTAAGTAATCAGCATCATAAGTGTCATCCTCACTCATTTTATTTCCTGCATGTCTAAATGTCCCTAAAATAAAACCAGTGCAAATGATTATCAATATAGCTTCTGGTCCTGTTAACATAGTATCTAAAATCATATTCATATTATTTATCTTTATTTGTTCTTTCCCATTCTTTATCCCATGCGTCTTTATTAAACTCCTTTGTCTCAAACCCATCGTACCCATCAAGACTTTCACTTACAATTCTATTAACATCATCTATCCACATCTCAATTACCCAAAATAAGGACTCAATAAAATAACTAATGCCAATTAATAATGTTCCATAGTGAGTATAAGTGCCACTAAATCCTTCTCTAATATCTGTTATTACAGTAGGCATACTAGCAATAATAATTGCTATTGAAAATATTACTTTAAACCAAGGCTTTCTCATTCTATTACTGTTGCTATTGCCATTAATGTTAATACTAAAATAAGTAACATACTTACTATTTCCATACTTCAGTGTTTCGTTCTGCATTAGTGAAATAATACTCTAAAAACGCTTCAGGATACAGATTGACTTTACCTGTATAGTTTTTATTCCTAACAAAACGTTTTTTATCCTCAATACCAAATTCACGAGCACGCTCATTTACTCTTGCACCTACTTCCTTACCAGCAGGTTTACCCAAATAATCAAATAGTGATATGTAATTTACTTCCATTCTTTACCTGTTATATTTTTAAATGCTATTTTATATCTTAAACCCGTTTCTAATGTAGGGTGGGTTTCCTTAAGTTTACTAGCCTCATCCCTTACTTCTGAATGTATTTCTTGTCTGAATGCTTCGTACATTATTTCCTCTATCAATCTAACATCCATTACGTACAAATTAATCTAAATGCTTTACCATATGCTTGATAACGACTAAAAGTAGTTACCTCGCTCCCCGAATTAGAGTTAACATAAATTAACCTTTGTGCCTCATGATCTACCTCAAGTAATTTTCCTAATTTATCAGCTTGGTGGCGTATCATATCTATTCTCCCTTCCGGGTGTAAACTTTGAATATATGTCATGACCAATTATAAACATTTGATTCAATATCAGCTACCTTAGATTGTATTTGAGCTAGTGCAATACTATCTACTTGCTTTCCTAATGACCAAGGAACAACTACACATCTAATAGTATCATAAACTAAATTAGCAGCGGGTTCTTTACCCTCAAAAATAACGTTATCTCCTTGATCATCTATTTTATATTGTGGGTAATTTTCCCTAACATACATTACTATTTGTTCCTTAATGAATGTTTGTTTCTGATGTTCTGTCATACGAATTTCCATTTTATCTTATATTTTCCTTACGGGTACGACCATGTTTTGTTTTAGCATAATTTTCACAATGGTCATCATATACCTTCTGTAAACGATTAAACGTCCAAAATTTAGTAGCTGATGGGTTATAATCAGCAAAATTCTCACTGTAACCCCAATTATCAACAAATGCTCTAATAGCAACGTCTCTATTAATAAATTTCTGTGTTTCAAATGTTTTATAACTACTCATAACCTATTTATTTAAAGTATCTCTGGATTAGAATCTTGTGTAATAAGTAATGCAAACCAAACAAGAAACACTACCATACCTACACCTACTAATTTTGCATTGTCAGATATGTCATCATAAGATTCTTGACCAGTAATAAATCTAAATGCACTAATAATTGTATTAATAATTGAACTCATAACCTTTTATTATACCTAAATATACGAACTATCTCTGAGGTAGCCAAACTTTTTAATTAAAAGAGTAACTAAATCCTAAACTAAATCCTTTACCAGCTCTAGTTTGAGCAAACGTTCCTGATTCGCCATTATAAATTTCATATAAACGAAGTCTATCATCATCTATTAAATTAGAGGCACTGAAGCTAAGATTAAATTGATCTTCAGAACCAAAATTCTGAGATATTTTAAATTTAAGATCATGGAATGGTTGTTCATAAATGTTAGGTACTCTACCTATTCCTAATCCAACTAATCGTTTACCTTGAATATTGTAAGATAAAATAATACTAGTTCCATTGTTATCATAACCTAAACTTGTATTAATTAAAAATGGTGATTGACCAAACATTACTCTATTTTTAGATACCACTTCATTTGGTCTAGCGTTATTAAGTAGTGCCTGGTATTGTTCTTCAGTGTATTGTGTTCGACTCTTTATGAATGAGGTATTAGCAATTAAAAATACTTTATCTAAAGATCTATGAATAAAATTAAAATTCTTTTTAAATTCAAATTCAACACCAACTAAAAAGGCATTATCTACATTATTAGGGGTTATTTCACGAGGTGCTACTTCATCCTGGATAGTTAATTCAATTGGGTTCTTAAATCGCTTGTAGAATCCAGAAACAGATACCATTTGGTTATTATTAAAAAACGATTCCCATCTTAAATCAATATTATCAATATTGGTTTGTTTTAAATTGATATTACCCATAAACGTTGTTTCAGTAATAGGATCAAACACCTGAGCTAATGATATTTCTTTAAAACTGGGTCTAGCAACTGTTCTACTATATGAAGCTCTAATATTAGTATTTTTTATTACCTCATAAACTAAATTAACTGAAGGTAGAATATCTAATTCATTTAATAATTGAGCATTATGTAAACTATCAGTAGGATAGAATACCTGTTGTTTTCTACCTGTATATCTATTAATTGCTTTCTCCAAACGGACACCATAAATTAGTCTTATTTTATTATTAATTGGTAATTCATTCATTAAGTAAGAACTAAAGATATTGATTACACCATCATATGTGTTTTGTGGTTCCTGAAGTGCTGAAATGTAAGTAGTTGAATCAGTTATATTTCCAGTTCCATCCCATATTACACTATCACTTAAAATATGGTTAGGGTCACCATTTGGGATTATTCCTTCATAAACATGATCGGCTCTAGTAGTAACAAATGTTCTAGTTTTGAATGTATTGCCTAAACCAAATTTAATTTTATTTCTTTTACTAAATGAATAAGTAATATCAAAATTAAGGCTCTCGTTAAGTTCATTTAAATTTCTCCATAAACGATCCGATGATGAACCTCCACCCCCACTTAATGCGGGTAAAGCACCATTACTAACCTCTAATTGAGTTACTCTTAAATCAGGGTCTATAATTTTAGATAACGTTGTTGAGTTTTTAAATTCTAAATCTAAATTATTAATATTGAACTTACTAGTTAATAATAAATTAGTAATTGATCTTTGAGAATAGGTTAATGCTGTAAATTGACTTTCTTGATCGTCAAACCCATCTTTTTCAAAACGTGATGATGCACTTTTTTCTCCATTTTGAGTATGGAATAATTGAGTAGTTATTTTAAATGTTCTTCCCTTAAGGGCTAATCCCATTAATCCACTCCATAACACATTATTTTGACTTAATGCCCCCTGAGATGTTCTAAATTGTTCATCATCTAAAGTATTAACTTGCAGGTTACGTGATCTAAAGTACTCACCATAATTAGCATTTTCAAAGTGCTGATTGTTGTTCTGATAAGAGAATCCAGTAACAAACCCAATCGTATTCTTACCTAATGAATATTGATTACCATAACTAGTGTTAAATGATGTATTTAAGAATGCTGGTGATTTGTAACTATTAAGTGTAGTATTAAATTGACGAGTGAAATCCACTATAGCAGGATCATCAGTAACAACATTAATAAAATCAGGGTACGGACCCGATTCGTAATCATATCCAGAAGGTAATGCTCTAGTCCCATCATCTATCCCTAACCAATCCAATTTACCTCCCTTATATGTCAGAAAATCATTATTAAATGTAGTACCAACGTTATATTCTAATCCTAAACTAACATCGAATTGTTCTTTATCAGGAAATGATTTAGTAGTTATATCAACTACACCCCCACTAAAATCTCCAGGCATGTCAGGAGAAAATGTCTTACGAACTATTATATTATCAACTAATGCAGTAGGAAAAATATCCATTTGAATAGTATTCCTATCAGGGTCCAAACCAGGAATATCCATCCCATTTAGGGTAGTTTTAGTGTAACGATCTCCCAAACCCCTAACATAAATGTATTTACCATTTTCTACAGATACACCAGGGATTCTTTGCATAGCCTGTCCTGCATCACTATCACCATTACGACTAATAGTTTGAGCAGAAACTCCATCTAGAACTACTGGTGATTTTCGTTGGATAGTTAATAGAGCTGTTTCGTTATTTTTATTCTGTTCAGCTGTAACTACAACTTCCTCAATAACTTCATTTTCTTCATCCAACCAAATGTCTACTAACTCAACTGATCCATCTTCTATTTGAACACCATTTATAGCCTTCTTAGCATAACCTAAGTATTCAACCGAAATAGTATAAGTACCAGGTGATAATTCAAATGAATATCTCCCATCCAAATCAGTGAGTGTAATTAAGTTTAAATCTAGTATTTTAACTTCAGCATAAATAACGGGTTCACCTAAGTAACTATCAATTACTGTTCCCCTAACATATCCAGATGCTAAAACTAGATTAGTAAATGATAAAAACAAAAGTACTAATCTAGCATACATGATTTATATTATTCTTGAATTAGAATTAGTTGGGGTTCTTTAGTACCCACTAACTTAAAACAAAGCCCTTTAGGCTCATCTATCTGTTGTCCTGATAGATTAAAATATCTAACTTGATAATTTTGATTTACTTCATTAATTGAAGTTATAGTAGTATCTCTATGAAAATGTAATACAAATCTATCATCTACACTTTCATTCCATCCTAAACTATCTACTACAAATGAATATGTGCTTCCCGAATCTATAGGAATGAATTTACCTAATAATTTATCATGTAAAGTAGCAGATGTAATTCCTCTATCCATATAAAAAGTAAACATGGCACTATCACTATAAGTTACTACTCCCAATTTAACAGAATCAACTTCTAAATTAGGAAATCCCTGAATTCCAATACCATCAAAATTAGGTAATGAAATAAAATCATCTCCTGGTAACATCGTAAATAAAGTAGGGGTTGGTGCTTCCGATGGTGGTTTATAAGCATCATATAATTCATCAAACCCAATAGTTGCATTGGGGTCCTCATATATTAAATTGAAATCCCCACATGCTATACATGCAGAGTCAGCTGTTTGAACTGTTATACTTAACCAACCTCCATTAGTATTAAAATCCGTATAATATGGATTTATGGGAGTGAAAAACTGTGTAGCACTTAATAATAACCCTATCAAATTCATTTACCTTTTTATTATAACTATTTTTAAAACTATTTAACCATATTACAAAAATATGACTCAACCCTCACCTCTTTCCTGCCATTCATAAGATATTTTATCTGTAGTAATAGGACCTCCCTTAGCCCATGTTCTACAAGCCCTAGCTGAATGGCATTTGAATTTATGCATCCAGCAATATCCTAATCTTCCATCTTTGTCTGAAGTAACTCCTGGCATACAATCATCCATTCTAGGGGAAATATCAAAAGCAACACAGTTAGCACATAATGATTTCTTAGCTGCAGCTACAGTAGTGCCAAAATATTCAGCGTTATCTTTCCAGTAATCACCTGGTTCATCTACATTTAAAGGACCATATTTAATCCATTCAGTTTTAAATGCGTAATCCCGATTTTTAGTATTTAACTCCAGATTTTGTGTAGCCGGAGGGCAAGGCATTTTAGCAGTCATTTTTTCTTATAAATATTAGAAAAATAGTCTACCTGCCCTTACTTGAGCTTCTACTTTTAAATCTTCTATTTTACAATAGAATTTCCAAGCTTTTTTTAAAAACTTTATCATAGAGATAAAATCATATCCATTAACTCAGGTTGTGGGAAAAGATCCGTTTTATCTTTTCTAGTATTAGTATGAGTAAGTAACCCTTTTACTCTACCATAGTAAGCATCTTCTTTCCAGTCAAATGCTTTAACACCTTCAGCTTTAATCCATTTTTGAAGACCATCTCTAACATCAATATTATCTCTTTCAGCAATAAAAAGAATCCACTTTCTAGTAGCTTCAATCTGCTTATCTGAATAACGATGCCAAGTTTTATATCCTCTAAATGCTTGGGGTAATTCAACTTTCTGCGATTCAGCGACTGTGGTGCCTGCGTAGGTTTTTCCGTTTTTCACATATCCAAAATTGCAAATCTCAATAGCAACTGAATGTTTATGCATGTATTGTGAACCGTTTTTTCCTAAATGCCATCCGTATCCTCCTTCGGGAAAAGCCTGAACCATTTCACCATCATAGGTGTCATCATTTCCCTTAACAGATCCACCTCCTAATACAAATTCAGTAGCAATTCTACCTCTAGAATCTCTACCCCATGAATCAATACACTTATAAGGATTGTGCCATCCAGCAGTATGATGAAGGAAACAATATTCTTTCTTAGTAGGTCCATCTAAATATTCACCTCGAGGTAAAAAGTGTTGGTGAATAACTAATCCATTTTCTGTGGTGTAAGTTTGTTCAGATACATCTGTATCTAATAAATCCATAGCCTCTAACGTAGCAGGTCCTACTATACCATCAGCATTTAATTTATTTTCTCTTTGCCATTTCTTAACGGCTTCAGCTGTTGCAGGGCCAAAAATACCATCTGCACCTGAACCTACTACTTCTTGAATATCTTTAACTATTTGTCCTCTTGAACCTATCTTGTATACCATTGCCTTTTAGTAATAAATATCTAAAAGTTTAGTACACTACGAATTTCAGCTAAGGTGTCATCATATTTTTGAACATACTCTTTTATAGAAGAATAATGCACTTTCTCATCACCTTTTTTCTTATTTAGAATAACTCTTACTGCACTACCTAAAGTAGATGGGTGGGAAATCACATCTACATATGGGGTACCTGTTGTATTAATATCAACACATACGTTGTATCCACCATGAGTATTCTTGGTGATAAAATACGGCTCCAGATTCTCGTCCATAATTGCCGTCTTATTTTTAATAAAATCCTCTCTTGTTGTTTGTTGTCTCATAACTTATTTATGTTGTAAATATACGAAAAATATCTTAGAGTGCCAACTTTAACTGCAGCCTCCTCTACCTATTTGTTCAGTCTCCTCTTCCAAACTAGCTAGCTCTTTTATATCTCCTATCATCATATTCTTAATATAAGAAAAATATCTGAGGTATCCTACTGATTTTGTAGTTTAGTTATCTCAGCTTTCAATTTCTTTAATTCCTTTATTTGGTCACTAGTATGTAAGTTCCTCATTGACATTACTACTTTACATAACATAGTAGTAATAATAATTAATCCAATACCTAATATAAATTCTTTTAAATTGGCTACTCTACTAGCCATAAGATAAACATAGGTTCCACTTACAAACATATTAATCATCATAGCACTCATAATAAACATGAATACTGATTTTCCATCATATCTAAAAGACATCATTGTTAAAGTAATGTTTATAGGTAATAGTACTAAACCTAATCCTAATCCTAATAATAAACTATTCACTATTAATTATTTTACTTGTTTGAAGGGATTACTATAGATAATATTATCAGGTACAGGTTTAATATATGATTTTTTCTCTCCTTCAAAATTATAAAATAATTCCTTTCCTACCTTAGTCCAAACGTTATCAGAGGGGGTTATTTCCCACCTAGTTTTGGGACATTCAACTATGGCTCTTATTTCATAAACCATTATGCTCACTGTTCATCCTTTAAAATTAAATATAAAGCAATATAAACAGTAACAGCTAATACAAAAAATGCAAATTTTTCCATGATTATTTATTCCAGGGTCTAAAATCCTTATCTTTTTTAACTATTTTAGTTATTTTAGTATCACAAACATATTCATGTCCATGCCAACTTCTTTTAATTGAATTTCTTGCTCCTGGTTTGCTTTTAGCAAACACATACATTTTATCAGGGAACAATGTTGGTTTATGTCCCCAATGTATTTCATAACATGTATTATCCCTTTCCATTAGATTTATTTAAATCATTTTCAGATAAAATTCGTTTTAATCCTTTCCAAACATTAAATTCCTCAGCAGATACCCTTAACCAAACATCCCCTACTACTTTAATTTCATAAATTAACTTATTCTTGCTCATTACCTTTATGTTTAGTTTTGCGAGAATATTTAGTTTTATCCTTAACTGTTTGTTGAGTAGTTCTTTTGCTAATATGATGAGCAATCTCTCCTCTACTCATGCCATCATCAGTTTGAATAAGTTTCCACTCACCATTTTCCTTATCCCTTACCCACTTAAATCCAGCTGGAGCAGGGGCAAAATCGAAAAATTCCATATTTGGTTTATTAGCACCCATTTACTAAATGTATTTTTCCTCCCTATTTAGGGGTTCCATAGTAGTTACCTGTCCATCTTCATAGTAAAAAGTCATGTGATGTTGGGGATAATCTTGACGTTTTTCATGGATAATTTTATATAGGGTAGAATCCGTATATTCTATAAACCAAGACATATTGTGAGGGATACTATCCCAAGGATTGTAAGCAAATATTTGTAGTTTCTTCATTTACTTGTTTTTACGAGGTCGTCCTCTACGCTTTTTGCCTTTAGCAGCATCAACTACATCACCTGCTTGATTAACTACTTCTTTAAGTGAATCTCCTACATCACATAGTTCTTCACCCATTCGTTTTACTCTAGCTTTGCCTTCCTTAGCAGCAGCAATGATTTTATCATCTACCTCTGTTTTGCTCCAAAGCTTTATCCATAATCGTTTTAAAAAGTTCATATTACAAATTTATATCGTTATTCTTTAATAGTTTCAGTATTTCCTCTAGCACTCGTTTTTTATGTTGTAAATGAGCCATAGCCACACCTGGTAAATTACCTCGTCCTCTACTTTTACCAAATATAATTTCTTGCTCCATTTTCTCTATTCGTTTTTCTACGTGTTGTTTTAAACTCATAATTATTCATTATCCCAAACTGAAGGTCGTCTTCGTTTAGTCTTTTGTTTTAATTCAAATAAAAAAGTAATTATTAATGTAAATAATTTTCTTAACATTTTTTATACCATTTCTTCTACAATACCCAGTACTTCCGCTACTGCTAATAAAGCAGCCGCTGTTAATAAGTTAAAAGGTATAAACCCATAACCAACTAATCGTACAGCTGATTTTATAAAACTCATGTACGCGTGCCATTTAGGATCGGGCACCCAACCATTTCTTACTTCCATATTATTGTTTTTCTAGTGATTCAATCTCCAATAATAATTCATTGGCTTCAAAATATTTTTTATCACTTTCTGTTCTATTAATTTTAGATAGCCTATAACCCTCTTCCATTAACAAATCATATTTGTCTTGTAACTTCTCTACTTTCGTTTTTTTCTTAAATAACTTTTTCCAATTCATAATTTAAAGTTTAGCCGCCAACAACGTAAATGGTCCAAAAGCCAACGCTGCCAAAAAATCTACCACTTTGTTCCAGATTCCATAATCATTACTATAATTGATTACATCATCCTTTCTTAATTCAAAGTAACCCCATCCTCCAAGGAATATCCATATGCTAAGAAATATTGTAATGTGTGTCATTGGTTTTGTATATACATATTAAGGGGTGGGTATGCCAATAGCAAAAGTTTATCTACCTTGACCTCTATATCTTTTCTTATAATTTTTACTATGCTTATGCTTTGAAGTTTTACTTTTTGCATGAACACCTTTTCTATTTATTTCTTTTTTATCAAACGTATCAATCGTTTTTCTCACTTTCTAATTTTTTTATGTGGTTAACTACTCTAGTACATAATTCATACTCCTCCTCCTCTTCTACTCTAGGTAAATTTAATATTAATGCTTCCAAATAATCTTCTCTAGCACAAGTAACATCCATGGCTAATACATCATCTAATTCTATTTCTATGGTAACTTCATCTATGCCCTTATCTAATGCAGTACAAACACTATCACATATTAAAAGAGAAAATTCATTACCTTTTTCTAATAATTTTTGATATAACTCACCCGCACCCGTAGGGTCAGGTTTATAGTCATTAAAATTAAAATCAAAATCTTCTGTCATAACCTATTTTTTACTTCTAAAATGCCATCTTACAGCCGCTCCTAAATCTTGATCATTAGGGTATTTTTTTATAAGCTTTAAAATAGTATTTTTATTGCCAATTTCTTTTTTAAGATATTGAGTTAGGTCTAGGGCTTCCTCATATGCATGCTGTAACATATCTTGATAATTATTATCATCTAGTAGATGTCCATATTTATTCAATCCCCTAGAATTTCTATCATATAAATCTTGATAAATCTCTTTTGATAACTTACTTTCCTGCATTTACTTTTTTGTTAATTTTTGATAATAACTCGCCCCAATATACGGAGTAAAATTAGTGTATCCAACCCCATCATAAAAAAACTGTACACCTCCATTTAAACCCAAAATATATCTTCGTTTAGTACGTAATAGCACTCCTAAATTAGCATTAGCCAGATTAAATGGCTTAAGAGAAAACCCCGTATTAAAACCTAGGTATAGCTCTCTTGCATTAATATAATGTTTTTCCGTTATAGTGTTAGTAATAGTAGGATATAAAATATTATACTTTGAAGATCTACCCGCAATTTGGTTTTGAGTAATAGTATCATAAACAATAAAAGTAATACTATCAGTATGGATTACAGTATCCACATAGTAGTACTTAGCAAAATAGTCTTCTAAAATAGCAGAGGTATCTGTAGGTTCAATTTTATATTCAATCTGGGTAATTGTATCATGAATATATTTTATGGTTTCTCGTTCGTAATATTGAGGTACATAACTAACTGTTTCATTAGTTACAGTATCATAAGTAACCACAGATGTAGTGTCTCTAATAATAACAGGTTCAGTGGGGCCTCCATTTCCATCTCCACAGCCTTTCATTAATAAAACTATAATTAATACTACTATTAAAACCGTATTAACTACCCTAAATTTTTCGTATCTACGAGGTTGTTCTTGCATTATGACTTTTGGCTATAAATATACTAACCAATACTGTGTTTTCCAAATGCTTTATCAGAAATCTGACATTACTTCTTCATCAATAGCCTCTTGTATTTCGTCTTTGGTGGCATCTGTTTGAAACATAATATTGGGAGAAAACCTTTCTACTTCTTCACCTTCATTAAATATTATTAAAGTTGGCACAGCAAATATTTTATATTCTTTAGCTGCATCGGGAGTAGCCTCAATACAAATTCTTTTTTTAGAACAATCAGTAACTTTATTTAGCCACTCTATTTGATTAACTTCATTCCAAGGTGCATTAAATTCTACCACACATAAATTATATCCACAAGGTGATTGTGAATATACATTAAATCCTATGAATAAAAATATAAGTAATACAAAATTTTTCATTTTAATTCGTCTAACTTCTCTTCAATACGTTTCAAATCTTCCTTTATTTCCGAAACATCTTCTTGAGTAGTCATAATGGTTTGTCTTACCATTTGATCTTTCATATCAAACTCCATTCTTGTAACATCAGGTTCTGGGATACGTTCATCTACCTTAACATCCCATTCTTCAACCCATTCATTTTTAGGTAACTCTTTTGCTTCTTGAATATCGGCCTGTAAAGCAAACCACATTCCCACTATAGCGGCTATTCCCGCTGCTATGCCTCCTAAGGTTTTAAGACTAACCTTAAATGATGTATCTTCGTTTAACGTTTTCATTTTATTAAAGTATAATTTAAACCAACACTAAATCTATGCCATCTTCTATTCCAGTACTTATTATAAGTTCCTTCAGTAAAGATTCCTAATTGTTTTGTTATTTTCCATCCAAAGATAAATCCACCACCATAATCAACCCAGTTTTTATTTCCAATGGATCTTCTATATGAATATTCACTTTTAAGTGGGATATGATACGGCATAATACTACCCCAAGTATGCACCCAAAATTCCTTAGTGTAATGATATAGGTCAAATCCAGCTATTAAACTATGATTCCACTGTATGGGTAACTCAGATTCCTTTCTAGTTACATAATCATCTAATACATCTGGAATAACTACTTGTTCCCATATTTCGGGTGATGTAGCTACTAATTCACCGGATGGGTTGTAAAATTCTCCATTATCATAATCAACTGTATAACCTTCTTGTAATGCAAGATAAGTATAATGTAAGTTACCATTATCTAATACCCATTCAGCTAAAGGGTCATACCCATAGGGTTCAGATATTCTTTGAACAAATCCGGCATTTAAAGAAAATTTAGTACCTATCTTCCACCTAAATCTTTGGGATGCCTCAAAGTATTTAATGTCAGCAAATCCATTTTGTAGATATTCAAATTTAGTTAACCACCAATCATCTACATATCTTAGGAAGTGATGTTGGTCTAGATAATTTTGTCCTAATAATCTTCTATATTGAAATAGGGATAAAAATTCAAATCCAGATACTTTACCTATAGTGGCAGCATCACCATAAGATTGTTCTGTACCATCATAAAACACTTTGGCTCTATTTTCATATCCAAATCTAGCTATTTTTCTAGCACCCACACTTACTGAGAAATCAAATGGAGTTTTAGCTGTTTGTTGTTGTAATCTTCCAGTAGTTACGGAATAAGTGTTTACATCAGCAATGGAGTTACCACCATTAATAGCTCCATAAATAGTAGAGTACTTAAATGCACTCTTAATTTTAGGACCAACTTGAGCATTCGCTACACTAACACAAAGTACTAATATTAAAGTAATTAATCTCATTCTTTTACTATTGTTTTAATTAACGTTCTACCATTAAATGTCATTACTACATTATAAGTTCCAGCTGCTACATTAGATAAATCTAATTTTACTGGATTCATTTTACTAATAATAACTTGACCTACTATATCTTTTACCTCAACTTTTACTTCCATATCAGAAATAATATTTAAAGTAGATTCAACTGGATTAGGATAAACTATAATTTGATTAGGTTTTACATCTGGAAGACCTACTATGTCTTGTTGTTCATCACAAACATCATACATCTCCTGGCATGTTTCATCCCATATGTTATCACAGCAATAATCATCAACGGAGATAACCCAAGCATAACATTGATCATTTAACCAATATGGGTCACCAGGATTGCCTATACAATCTGCGTCATATAAGCAAGTACCATCTTCTACATTTGCATTTTCATTATAATTAAATGCTTCAGGGTCCATACATCCATAAACAGGAATAATACATCCACCATTATCCACATTAGCAGTAGGGTCATAATTTAAGGCAATAGAATCCGTACAACCAAATACTGCTAAAGTAGAACAAAATTCTTCAGACCAATAATCCACTAATGAGCTATCTGCTAAATAGTATTCTAAGTAACCAGGATTAGAACAAGCAGGATTATAATAGCATGAACCATCATTTGTATTAGCTGAGTCTATAAAATTATAGGCTAATGAATCAGTACAACCATATATTTTAGGAATACATAAGTCACCACAATAAGGAACTCCCTTATATCTAAAAGGAAATTCTTTAATGGGGTCTGTCCATACATTAGTTCCACCTTGTACAACAGTATCACCTTCAGGACCTATTAGATAAAAACCACATTGCTCAGAGGTAAATCCACCTCCTCCTTCCACAAAGAAAAATACTTCTACTTTTTTATTAGCTTTTAGAGGTACAATAAATATTTCTGATGTTCCATCTTGGGGTCCCATTGTATATCTAGGAGATGCCCAGTTGCCTTGTTTAATTCCTATCCAATTACCAAACCAACCATCTCCTACTCCATCAGTTATTACTAGCGTATAATCACATTCTCTAACATAATCTGGTGTATTAGCAGTTGAATCATAATTAATAGAATTAGTATCTAAACAACCATATACTTTTAAAGTTTGACAAGACGGAACAATATTAATAGTAGCTTGGGGATTATATTCTACATAATTAGAATCTGTACAACCAAATATTGGTCCTCCGGGATTACATGCAACCATATTATAAAGCATGGATGAATCTACAAATCCAAAATCTGCATCACCCTGGTATAGTTCATAAATAGTATCACAGTTACCTCTTGTAACTATTACTTCTCCATCAATGCCACCAAAACAAGACCCACAAAGACCATCTCCATATTCATCAAATACAAAGAACTGATATTGAGTGTTATTTGGTATGCAAAGTCTATCAACATAAGTTGTATTACCTTGTGTAAATGGTCCTCCTCTTCCTATAAGGCTATCATTCTCATCTCTTACTTCCCATTCCGTTTCATCTGGATATTGATCAGTAGTTAATTCTATCTGAAGTATTTCTGAATTAGGGGGGCAAGTAATTAGGCAAGTTCCATCATCATAGTTAGCCCAAGGATTCCAATTAGGTGAAGTAGGGTCAGTACAACCGGGAACTGCACCACATGGTAAACATGATTCCCAACACACTAAGGGTAATACTGTATCCCTATCTACATCTAATATTCTATTTACAAATCCAAAGTCTTCTTGAAAACAAGAATTATTAGCACCTATAAAGGGTTGTTCTTGTATAGTAAAGTCATCAGCTGAAAATTTGTAGGGATAAATTCCACCTGGTATTGATATAGTAGTTTCCCATATCCCATTACCCATATCAGTCATTTGATTACAATCACCACACCATGCATTAAATATTCCATTTACCTCAGGGGTATCCATAGGAGGAGCATTTGAAATATCTAATTGAAATGTTACATCCCAAATGTACTCACATTCAAATCCAAATCTATCCCATGTGGCTGTGGAATCGTAATTAGATGAATTAGGGTCATCACATCCTAATATAGGCAATATACAATAATTAACTGTAAAAGGATATCCCCATTCTTGCCAGTTAGTATAACTAGGTATCTCGGAAGTATTGACCTCACCACACCAGTTACCTAGAAAAAATTCCACTTCCGCATCCGGTATACTATCAAAACCATTGCCAGCTGAATCCACTAACCATAAGATGTAATCACCTGGGGTAGATAAAGGAATATATTCAGCTATTTCTGTTCTTTGGCCTCCTGGACCATAAGAACCCCCACCATAGGGACCACCTTGATCAACTGTGTCTCCAGTTGCTACATTTTCAACGTACCAAGAAAATTCTTCTGGATGGGTATCTGTTTCTAACCTAAATGCTACCCAGCTTGATTGAGCAGATAGAAATAAAGGTAAAAATGTAAGTAGTGTTAATAAATTCTTTATCATGATTTTGAGCCAAATATTTTTTCGGCTCCCGCTATTCCCAGAGAACCCAATGTTATCAAAACAAATGAATTATAAATAAACTCATTTATAACTAAATCTTTTCCGCAATACCCAGTAGCTAAATCTACTACTGCAAATATTACCATTATGGCAAATGATAAAAATCCAACTACGGATTTCTCATTTATGTCATTTTTATCTCTAAATAGTTCCTTAATCCACATCTCTCTTACCTTTATGATTGTCTATTTTATCTAAAATTTCGTTTAATAACTCCATTTTAATAAAACCAGCCATTGAGGCATTTTTTAGGGCAGAGATGATTTGGAAAACCATGAATGGTAAAACTATAGTTTCGCTTAACCAGGAAACTTTAAATGATACTTCTATACTTAATATTACAAATAATATTAACCACCAAGTAAATACATTTCTTAATACTTTTAGGGCCTTGTACGTTTTAAAGCCCTCACGCTTTACACCAGCTAATATGCCAAATAATCCATCTAATAATATTACAAAACCAACAGTTAAAAACTGTTCATTATATGTCATAGTAATATTAAGAATGTGGTCACAAACGTAGCCCAAGAATGCAGAGGAAGCTAGTATTACCTTCAAGGGTAAAGGTAAATTTAAAATTTTTAGTAACGCTTCCTTCATAATGTTTATTAAAAAACTACACTTATAAATATGTTACTTATAATAAAGAATACCGATTATTTTTTCTAATTAGAGTAATAGAATCCGAATAAAGGGAATCACCTTCCATATCCATAATTTCATAAGGATTAAATTGAGCTCCTAAGAATCTAGTTTCAAAATGTAAGTGGGGTCCTAATGAATTTCCTGTACTACCTATTCTACCAATAGGTGTTCCATTTATAATAGTATCTCCTTCCTCTACTAATAATTCTCTAAAATGAGCATAATAGGTTTCTATACCATTAAAGTGTCTAATAATAACTAAATTACCATACCCACCATTATAACCATAACGAGCCCATCTTACTATTCCATCAAAAGCTGCTCTAGTTGTATCTCTATTATTATAACCTATATCCAGGGCACCATGCCAACCTTGACGTCTATAACCATAACCACTTGTAACTTTGCCTCCCACAGGGAAAGTAAATTCACCTGTATCTAAAACTAAAACTAAATTTACTGTATCAGGATAACCTTTATAAGGTTTAAAATGCATATAACTAAGATCTCCTCCTTCATATAGCGTATCTGCTTTTAAAGTGTCGGGAGTTATAGGTAAAGGTAAAACCGGGTCTTCAATCCGTATTGGAATTAGTTCTGGTACTGGATGGTGTTTAGTAAATGTTTTTTGCATAAACATAAAGCTAATTGCCAGTAGTAGCATTGCTAAATAATATTTTTTCATAATAAATATTTAATAGAAAAATATGGCTAGATTAAGCCGCGATATGTTATCATTGCAGATACATATAAATAAGATGTTGTAAAACGTGACTCGGCTGGGGTTCGAACCCAGGACCCATACATTAAAAGTGTATTGCTCTACCAGCTGAGCTACCGAGTCATTAGTAGGTCTCCCATGGATTATATACTCTAAAAACTAGTTTATCAGCTTGATATCTATAATCCACCCAAAATATTTTATAACGAGCTTGGTGAGGATAATCTACTATATGCCAATGATGTTTTTGTTCATCAGCCTGAAATTGATAAGTAGTTATCCAGTATTTAATATCAGCTTGATGGGGATAATCTACTTCATATAGTAAAATATCAGCTTGATGGGCATAATCCACCTCAAACATAGTTTGGGAAAAACTAATAAAAGGTAAAAATATTAAAGTAAAAAGTATATTCTTAACAAACATATTAAAAATAGTTATAGCCTACTATTACAACAGTAAAAATGCCAACTATTAACATTAAAAAGAATCCAGCCATCTTTACTAGAAAGCTAGAGTCTATTGGTGTTTGCTCAGCATCAGCTCTTGTACCTTCCGATATTAGAGTATAAACCCCAATTGAAAAAAGAGCTGTTACTATAGCTGCCAAGAAAGCTACCATTACTTACTTTTTAAGATATTTAAGTAAATACCAGCACATAAAATAGATGGTACCCATTGACCAATAAACATAGCTTGTTCTATACTACCTGTAAAGTACATATATTCGGAAGCTACTAAACTAATAACTGCCGTGCTAAGAATGATTAAATTTGATTTCGAAAGTTTCATAATATAAAAATTAAAATTAAAAAAAATAGTACTCCGATTAGGATTCGAACCTAAGACCTACTGCTTAGAAGGCAGTTGCTCTATCCAGCTGAGCTACCGGAGCATAAGTTGGTTATCGTTTTCCTCCATAATATTTTTTGGCATGACCCTCAGTGATTAATAAATCATTTACGCAATCACTACCGGGGTTAAGAAAAATTTCACCTAAACATCTACCATATTTTCCCACACCATGCGAAACTAAAATAAATTCATTATTATTAGCTTCTAGTTTATCAATTAAAAATTGTTTTGCTGCTAATCCTTTTTGTTTTTCCTCTAAATCCCTAGTGCGGGATTCCCAGGCATCTAATCCATACAATCTGATACGAGTTTTTTTCCAAGTATCAAATCCTAAATCTACTAGAGCATCAACGGTATCTCCGTCTACTACTCTATCTAATTTTGCGTTATAAGTATACATAAATTTTTAATGGTAATAAGCTAATAAATCTAATTCATTTCTTACTTTTCTCCAATATTGTCTGGTTTGGAGACAATTATGTCCCCTAGGTCCGCCATTCCAACATCGGGCTATTTTTTCCCATGATGAATTTTTATGATAGTAGCCTCTCCAGATATGAAACATTTCTATGGATTTTTCAACACTAAATCGATCTTCATAATAATAAACAGTACTATCACCTCCTTTCATATGGGTAATACGGTTTACTTCTCTAACCATAATAGGCCAAATTTGTAAAACACCTACTGCTTGCCCCCTATCTCCTACTGCTGTTGAATCTCCTTTAGATTCAACTTGGATAATTGCCTCAACTAAACAGTCAATTGGCATATCCCCATATTGTGCTTGAGATATACTTAAAGATAAAAACAGTGGGATAACTAATAATAATTTTTTCATAACATTATTTATTTAAATATACGAAAGAATTTTAAAATAACCAAATTTATATTGGTTTTTCCCCTATAATGGGTTTAAGTACGTATTTAAAGATTGTACTCCTGTAAAACGTTTAACTTCTCTTCCGTCCTTAATTAATACAACTGTAGGTACACTTCTAACTCCATAGTCAGAGACTGTTTGAGCATCTGTATCAACATCAATTTTAGTTACAGGAATAGTTTTACTTACTTGTTCCATTACGGGCTTTAGTGTTTGGCATGGACCACACCATGAAGCTGAAAATAGTAGATATTTCATAATTCGGTTTCTTTAATTAATTCGTTCCCTTTTTCTCTTAATAAGTATCCAGTATGATCTATTCCTAATGGTTTAGCTTCAGACCAGTCACTTGAATATTGGAATTTTCCTCTTTTAATACCTGTAAATACTTCCCCATCCTGATTTAATACTACATACATTTCAGGAGCAACATATTTACGGTACTTTCGTTTTTTCATTCCTTAAATATAATAAAAGGAATTGGGGTAGCCAAATGTTTATCCATTAACAAATGAAGCACTATACCAAGTAACATATTCTGATGGTGCAGTATCATACCATGTCCACCCATTAAATGGGTAAGAATGATCTTCATGATTAGAAACTGTTAGTTCCCATTCTCCATATGGTCCTTTAATAGTGTGACCTACAAACCAATCTCCAGTATTTTGTTTAAGATTGTAATAAGCTGATCCTGAAACGTATTTTGGCATAATTTTTATTTTAAGATGTTGTAACTTGCCAACCTTTACTGGTTGCTATTGATGTATCACAGCCCGATGCTCCTACAGTATTCCTTACATCAATAGTTTTAGCATTCGCTCCTGAACTACCTACTGTTGCTAAATCACGAAAAATTGCATTCAATGATTCAGCAGTCAATCCATGACTATCACTTAGGTCTAGATCTTCGGCTATCCCTGGAGCTTTTAATTCCTGTAAACTATCTGCGGCATCAAATGTTTGAGAAAAGGTAGCACTTGAATTGATTCCTACAATCTCTAATCTAGTTAAGTTTGTAGCAGTTCTAAAAGCTCTATACCAATTAGTGACATCGCTTGATCCTGTAATATAAATAGATTTAATATTAGCTGCAGAACTAAATGTTTGTTGAGCAGTTGTACCAGAATGCATACTAACACTTACAGGTGTATGATAGTCAGCTATAATCTGAGATGATTTAAAAATACTATCAAAATTAGTAAGTGATGTAAGATTAAAATGAGGTAGTGGGCTTTTCAAACGAGGTGATACAAATAATTGAACTCCTCCAGAAGTAACACTTCCAAAAGATGTAAAACCTAACTCTTGAAGAGAAGTAGTATTTCCAAAACATCCATTAAAAGTAGTAACATTAGGGGTCTTTATGGTACCAACTCTTTTAATAGGTCTACAAGTAGAAAAGAAGTTTGACATATTAGTGGCAGCTTCGCAAAAGCTAGCAGTCGGGAAAAAGTTTATCATACCTGACTGTTCAAACATGCTGTTTACATCTGTAGCGGCAGGAAAAGCTAGTGTTTTGGGAAAATGTTCTCCATCTAAGTCAGTAGTAAATGCAAAGAAATGATTAGCATCTACTACTTTACTAAAATCAAAAAATTCCGTTGTATTACCTATTTTTCTTAAATTTTGACAACCATTAAAAAAGTTATCTGCTTGGGTTGCTTCTGGGAATGATAAATTACCTATGTTTATCAAATTAAGATTATTTTCAAACATATCCCTAACATCTGTCATATTAGAAGAGCTCAGAATACCATTTGGACCATCATAATGTAACATGCTGGCGTTAAGATTAAATAAATTTTGCCCGTCATCAACATTTTGTAAATCTTGTTTATAGTCAGTATCACCTATAGTACATGCCAATAAATTTGGATTGGAAGCAAAACTATAAGTTCCTGTAGATCTAGGTCGAGGCATCCTAAAGAACTTTAATGCAGGAAGGGCGGATACTTTCATTACAGATGTGGTAGAAGACATATCACCCACAAATTCAACTCTTTCTAATAATGGTAATCTAAGATTACTAGCAACACTGATGTTAATATTATTAAAATTACTACCTGCCATTCTTACATCTACAGCATTACATGCCATTCCCGTAATACCTCTTCCCAGATTATTTGCGGGGCTTCTTACACCTAATTCAAATTGAGTTAAATTGGCACTATTTCCTGTAATAGTACAGGTTGCTATTTTGTATCCTCTATCAGAACCGCTTGATGCTGGAAATGCCGAAGCTGTGTAATAATGACCTATTACTAATCCACTACTTTGATTTTCCACCACTCCATCTCCCCAATCAACTGTATAATTACCTGCTATCTCAAATCCTAAATAATTAGAGCCAGTATCAAATACAGCCGTTTGTATTACTATTTTTTCATCACCATCACTTACTAAAGTGCTTATATCAGGAAAACTTCCTGATGGCTTCACATGATCATAAATTATTCCCACTACTTGATGTGTAAATGAACCCGATGCAGCTGAAGTACCATCTGAAGCAACACACTCAATAGTTAAATCACCTAAAAAATTACTTGCTGTATATGGTAGTGTTAAACCAGTACCTACTAATTTACCATCTTCATACCATTCAGCATTAAGTAGAGTTACACCTGCTGTATCAGTGGTGGCTGAAAATACTGCCGAACTAGATAAGAAAACACTTCTAGTTTGTGATTGTGCTAATGTTAAATCAAATCCTCCTCCTGTAGAAGGAGCTGGTACTGTTATATATTGTATCATATTGTTCTAGAACCGCTAAATGAAAATAATCCTGATGCTGAAGGAGTTATTTTAAGTTTATCAAAAATATTTAATGTAATAGGAGGTCTTTGTTGGGTAGAGAAAGTACTAGTATTAGCACTCGCCGTTACAAACCCAGCTACATCCATTGAACTAGTAGATGAACCCGTAAAATTAATAGTTAATGGAAATGGAGCAATAAATGTAAATGCAGTAGCTGCTTCAAAATTTAAGAATGTTTCAAAACTAGTATCTACTACATCAGCTGTTACTTTATTAGCTACTATATCTCCACTTGCACTTATGTTACTAGATGCTGTTACTTCTCCTACTAAACTTATACCTGTTTGTGTTGAGTTAGTAGCATTACCTATTTCAATAGAAGTTCCTATAGCTGATATACTAGGTTTATCTCCCAAAGATAATAAAGTAAATCCTGAATTTGCATCTCCACCATGCGCATTATATTCATCTCCAAAATATGAAGAATTAATACTACCACTTATATCCTGACTAAAAAATATATTTTTACCAAAAATATTATTAGTAGTAGTAAGACCATTAGCTACTATATCTCCACTTGCACTTATGTTCCCAGATGAAGTTACATTTCCAAACAATACATCACTACCTGTTATTGCAAAAGATGCTGTAGATGAATTAGTTACTAGATTAGATAAGTCTTGATCACCTGTATTTGTGCCACTTAGGTTTGAACCTACTATATCTCCACTTGCACTTATATTAACTGATGCTGTAATAGATCCTAAACTATTAAATCCTACAACACCTGCTTCGAGTGATAAAAATTCACCCCTACCTGCTCTTATTTTAGTACGAGCACCTGCATTATCTTGTACATTGAGTCCCGTTGATGCATCAAATTTTAGTCTTCCAATTGGGGCTCCTGTATTTTTATTTCTAAACTCAATAGTTTCATCATCAGTAATTATATGATTAAATGAACCTGTTAGGGCAGTAATTGTAGCACTACTTGCGCTTATATCACCTGATGCCGTTATGTTACCAATAAATAATGATTCCCCCGTTTGATTAAAAGGTCCTATATTAGTAAAAGTTCCTGAACCCGAAACTGTTAATGATCCTGTTATAGTTAAACTACCACTTACATCTAAACTACCAGTAAATGAGTTAGACCCTGTAGTAGCAAAAGATCCTGTTTGAGAATTAGTTACAAATGAACCTGTATCAGAATTAGTTATAAAAGATCCAGTTTGGGAATTAGTTATAAATGAACCCGTATCAGAATTAGTTATAAAAGATCCAGTTTGGGAATTAGTTATAAATGAACCTGTATCCAATGAAGTAATTACCTGTCCCGATCCTGATATTATAATTGATCCAGTAACGTTTAAACTACCTGTTATACTAGTTGAACCCGAAAATGAAGCAGGTCCTATATTAGTGAAAGTAGATGAACCAGATATAATTAATGAACCAGTTATAATTTGGTTGCCTATAAAACTATTAGAACCAGTAGTAGCAAATGAGCCAGTATTTGGTATACTACCACTAGGTCCAGTTGCACCTACTGGACCCTGTACACCCTGAGGACCCTGAGCTGATACAGTAACTATTTGGGTAGTGCCCTGAGTTACAGTAACCTGGTTATTAGTAGTATTTACATTAACTTGATTAGCCATATTAAGGATTAATAAGGGTTACTTGTTCAGTATTTTTAACTTTACCTTCTACTAGTCTAATTCTTTCCTGACCATTAGTTAGTTCCAAGTCATAAAAAGCCTCATTAAATGAGAATGCATTGGTTACCTCATGTCCTATATATACCCCTATAGACCCCGAAGTTAAGGGATTAGTTAAACTACTACCGGATAGGGATAAAAAAGAAGAAGCTGATGATTTAGTGTACACATTACCTAAAGAAGAAGTTAAAGTAGCATAAAGTATGGAACCACTTTTAGCATTCCTTATTTGCATGGCTGCTTCTCTTCCTGCTAAATTTACTGGTGTGCCTGTTGAATCCTTAAATATAATCTCGAAGTCGGTAGTTGCACCTTGTTCAATGGTAAAGGAGAATTTTCCCGCTGACATATCTATGTTTATTCATAAATATCAGGAGATATATTTTAATTCATTTCTACGGGAAGTAGTTTGTTGGGGGGAATTATCACCCCAATTAATACCTAATTCCAATTTAGATTCAGGTACTATTTCATTAGTATTATAATAATAAACAGGACCATTATATTCTATTTCTTGGTGTTGACCATCTATAATCCCTGCTAATTTTCTTTTACCATTAAAAGACCTGAACATTCTTTCAGTATTGTGAACCCATCTATCCTTATTTAGGACATAACAAGCTAAATTAGTACTAAAGTCATAATGTAACTTACCTGTATTACCTTTCTTCTCAGACACTGCCTACTTTTATTTTTAATATAACTGCGTTTTCAGGAACACCTGGCCATTTTTTCATTGATAGTACTTCATCAATGTTTTTATTTTTCCAGGTTTTAGTTTTTACTCTTGCATTTTTCCTAGTTGACGTTTTATAAGTCATTGTAATAGGGGCATTGCCATATGAAGCTTGTCTTGCCATAACCTTTTTATTGATATCTTAATGGTAAAGTTTGATCTTCAAATATATGGATTCTACTTAATTCCATTCTAGCTTGGATTTTATTATCCATAATATCGTACATGTACATTTCTATTTCAGTTGGGGTGATTCTGCTTACACTCATTTTATTATCTAAAACATAACCACGTCCAACTGTATAACCCACCGATTTACCATCTATAAAATAGCCCTCTAATCTGAATGTTGCCCTGTGGATTGGGTAAAGGATTTCATATGATTCACGAAAATATTCAAAATATAACGTTTCACCTGCTCCAATAGCAATTAGTTGGTGGTAAACCTCTTTATTAAATTCTTCTAATTTTTCGTAATATTTTGGGAATACATATTTCATTTATGCCTCAATTATTCCCATGCCTTTATAAGACTCATTATTGTAGGTATAGTCCAGGATCTCAATCTTAGATAGATCAAACTGGTATGAAGTTCTTTGACCCATCATATCACTCATGGATACTTTTAGAATACCATTCTTAACATAATCTACAAACATGTAATCCCCCAAACGATGCACCTTTGCATATTCATCTCCATCATGTGTCTGACACTTCTCGTAAGTAAACATAGCATCGTGATCCTCAAGAACTGGATGCTTGTATTTAAAACAAATAAATTGTTCGGGCTTAATATTTTCTAAAGCCCACTGATTATAATTTCTTTTAACGCTGTCTCTCATAACCTTTATTATACCTAAATATACGAACAATATCTAACGTATCCAAGTTTTTACTAAAAAAGATCTAAGAAATCTTTATCAATAGGTTTATTTTTTAGCTTACCTGCTTTCTCATCATTTTTAAGCATTTTTGTTGCTAATTGTTCTAAATGCTTATATTTAGCTGCCTTAAAATCTTTACTTATTTCTTTATGTTTTTTATTTTTCATATTACAGCCCTTCCTTTCATTGATTCCCAATTTCTATCTGTCCTAATCTCATCATTTTTATCTCTTACTGATTCTAATATTTTAGGGTCTATATTTAGTTCCTTAGCTACACTAATTAATGCTCCCAAATCTTTAGGAAAACAATGTCCCCCATAGCCAAAATCACCATCAGGACCAGGAACAGACCAATGTGACTTTCCTAATCTTTCATCAAACATAGCATATTCTATCACTTTATCATAATCTAAATTTAGTTCTCTAGTAATTTGATAAATTTCATTGGCAAATGATACTTTAGTAGCTAGAAAAGTATTAGTTACATATTTTACCATTTCGGCATGAGTAGAACCTGTTTTTATAATGTGTATATCAGAAAAAACTTTAGTGTATATCCTTTTAATTTTGGTAGTAGTAGGTCTGGGTCCTCCTAAAATAATTCTATTTTGGTTTTCAAAATCCTTTACAGCATTAGCTTCTGTTAAAAATTCTGGATTAAATACTATACTTAGGTTGCTATACTCTAAGTTCCATTTTTTAGTAGTGCCTGGGGGTATAGTAGATTTAATAACTACATCATGTTGTCTTTTATTATTTAATTCACTTAATACTTTTTCTACTATGGATACGTTACATGAACCATCCTTATTCATAGGAGTGGGTAAACAAACAAATATAGTTTTACATTTTCTATCTACTTCATCAAATGTGCTATTACATTTAGATTTATCTAAATCATATGTTAATACCTCATAATAATTTTTAAACTTTTGGTAAATAGCATTACCTACAAACCCTTGTCCTATAATACCTAATTTTTGCATAATAATTTTAATTTAAATTCTTGAAATAAGATCATCCCCTAATTCTTCGTCATTATCCCCTAAACCTAGTTCTTGTAACCTTTTTAAATGATATGGATCTAAATCTAACTCTACTTTTTTAGTCGTTTTAAATTTAGGAACATAATCTTCAAATTGCTCAAGATCCTTTTGATCAAATACCTCTCCATGATATAGAAAATAGCAGTTATAACAAAGCATTTCTATATTTTCAGAACGGTAATGTTTTTTATTTCCATCTTTAAAGTTCATTATAAGTGGCATTTTATAATCAATAACTCTTCTATCATTAAATCCACACTTATAACATTTTTCTTCCAAATATCCCTCTGTAACTAGTCTATCTTTAATCTTTTGGGGATCAAATGAAGATGGGTCCGTTCTACCTTCAATAATATCTAAAATAGGAGGGAATTTTCCTCTATTAGATAAAAATTTAGGAATGCCTTTACCAGCTTGATTTTTGTGAGCCTCAAGTAGAGTTATCCCTTCCTCGTTTTTATATAGTTTGGCATACTTTCTGTAATGTTGATACGAAACATTTAAATAACGGGCTGCTGCTCTATTAGACTTGGTTTTTGCCATTGCAGCTAGACATTGTTCTTTACTTATAGGTTTAGCTCTAATATTCTTCCATTAATTGTTTAACATAATCCCATAAATCCTCGGGTGTATCTAATATGGTAATATGGCCATCTTTATCTGTATAAGGTAACACATTTCCATTAATATCTATTCGGTCAAATATATACCATAAAGTTAAATTGGCTACCTGATTACCATATAAATTTGAAAGCATTAATTCAATAGAAAACCATAGGGGGTCTACTATGGGTGATAAATCTCCCTGATTTTCTTTTTCAAATATCTTTTCACCATATGCTCCACGTTCTAAATTTTTTACAGTAGAAATAAAATGTTTTTTATAAACATTTACATTTTCGTAAACACTTACATCAGAATTAAGGATGGCATTAAATAACTCTTTAATGTTTTCCTTCTCCTGGTCAGAGTTAAAATACTCATTCATTAGTTACAAATTGAATCAGGTTTTTAACAGTAGCACATTCCAGGTAGTCTTCTTTTTTTTCATACATTTTAAGGATTACATTTAATATTGTAATAAAATTTTCCTCCTGAATAGAAATATTATAGCCTAAATTAACTATATTAAATATGTCTATTTGTTTAAGGTTATTTTCTACAGCATAGGATATAGCATCATATGTTTCCTTTAAAATATGCTCTTTGAATGCTTCTTCATCACCAAGATTAGGAATTAATTCTACACTATCATAGGTCAATTCTATTTCAGTGGCTTGTCTACTTTTAATTTTCCTACTACTCCCCATAATATAAATTATGATTATAAATATTAAAGGTGAATAAGTTCATCCTGATATTCCTTTAGCTCTGATATATTAATTATCAGGTTACCTAATTCAAATTCTCCTATTTCCCCGCTGTCATTAAGAATGGAAGAAATTTCTTGAATATTATCCATATCAGGTTTACTAAAAGATTGTCCATTTACTGTAATAGTAATATCATTAGTAATATCTTCTTCAATCCCATACATCTTAGTTAATAGTGAATACTGGGTATTAGGTTGTTCGCGTGTACAATATGGTTTAAAATCAATATCTGTATACATAGACTTACACCAAGGTTCTAAAACCTCTAATAATTGTTCATTACCATTAACCAACTTAATTCCTATGTCATATTTAGGGGGTATAATGGGTTTCATATACTGATCATGTTTTACAAAGTGACCCCATTTACGGATAAAATTTTTAGTGGATCTTATATTTTGGGCCAGCCATTCAGGAGAATCTTGATATATACTAGTTGCTTTATCTACAGTATTTCGTCTACTACCTCTACAAGTCATATGATAAACACATCCTTCCCATGTTTGGATAAATTTAACTCCATTTAACAGAAAACGGTTAAATATATCACTATCCTCCTTAGATTGAGGGGCGTATAAAGGATCATGACCACCTATTTCCTGGAAATCTTTTCTAAAAAATGCCCATGGAGCAAATATACCTTCAGTAGTTTTATTTTTTTCTATTAATTTAGGTAAATCATTTAATAATGATTCTTCCTCAAATTCTTCGGGTTCAACCCCATAATTTCTAAGGATTTTCTCAGGACCATCAGGGTGTAAAGGTGGTTCTATTCTAGTTAGGGAAACTATAGTTTTTTTATTGGGAATTTGGCCTACACTAAAACCATCAGCAGCTAATGGATACATATGATTTTCTATAGCATCTAACGCACCAGGGCAAAGGTACATATCTGCATGATAAATCATAGCCACTTCTTTAGTAGCTACTTCATTAACTAAACGGTCATATAAAATTGTGTGTCCTAATCTTATACCAGTATCATTTAGTATAGCCTTAAAATGAGGATCCTTATCCATCATTTCTTTGCACCATTCCCAGGTGCCATCAGTAGAAGAATCATCTGCAACACAAATTTCAACTATATGATCACCCTGGTTTTTTCTAATGGAGTTATAGCTCCACTTTAAATACTTAAGATTATTTCTTGAGGGTTGAATAAAACTTATTTCCATTTTAATGTTTTAATGTAATCTAATAAATCAATTTGGGGTTTCCAACCTAGCACATCCCTAGCTACTTTAGATTCACATAGTGTATTTCTTGCTTCACCAGGTTTAGCATCCTTATAAATAGGAGTTATGTTAAACATGTTAGCTACTTCGTTTACTGAGTAATTTTTACCTCTGCCTAATTCAAAATCCTTATTGTAAGCTTGTTGTTCCATAATCTTAATAAGAGCATCTACTATGTCACTAACATGGGTGAAATCTCTTCTTTGTTCTCCATCACCAAAGATCTCACATGGTAATCCTTTTTGTAAATTATTAACCCATCTACCTATTAATGTAGTATACCCACCTTCCAATAATTGGTTGGGACCGTATACATTATAGAACCTAGCTATAGAATATTCCAAACCAAAATTTTTAGCAAATAACTGTAAAACTTCTTCCCCTACATCTTTGGAAAATGTATAAGGGTTAGAAAATTTGCCAGAGTGGTGGGATGATGATCCCGCATATATAAGTGGGATTTTTGAATTAGAACAGATCTTGGCTAACCTCATTGTAGCAACCCCATTGGTCTTTAAATAATCAATAGGATTTTCAAAAGATGGTTGGATTCTGGCTATAGCTGCTAAATGATACATTAAATCAAAACCTTCCCAATATGATTTATCTTTAATTCCTATATTATTAATATCTATATCAGCATAAATAGCACCCTCTACTTCATTTTGTTTAAGACCAGTTGAATAGTTATCTAGTGATACAACCTTATGCCCCTCCTTTAATAATCTTTTAATAAGATTAGTACCAATAAAACCAGCCCCTCCCGTTACCAATATCTTCATAATCTAGTTTTTACATTAGTACCATAAATAGGTTTAACAAAAGTTTCCGAATCTTCATCTGGTAATCTTCCCCATTTTTTTATAAATTTTTGAATGTTAGTGTTTTCAGAAGTAATTTGTCTTTTGGATCTACTATTAAAGTTATCCTTAGCTTCATCCCTAAAATGGCTACCTCTAGCTGAAAAATGCCAGACTATAGATTTGCTCACCATTTTAAATTCATAACCCTCTAACTGCATTCTTATAAATAAATCTTTATCTTCCCAGCTAGCTGGAGCAAATAAAGGATCATTTCCTCCTATCCACTCATAATCCCTTTTACGGCAGAAAAAACCAGCCCCCCCTCCTTTTCTAACACATATCTCATTTTTATCACTAAATTCTGTAGCCCAATCATCAAACATATTATTATTAAAATCGTGATGGTAAGCTCCAAAAGAATCTATAGGAACAAAGACAGTACCAGGTCTATAATCAGGATCAGCTGGGAAAATTTTAGGTTGGATTCTAAAAGAAGACGCTATTAATCTAGTTTTCGCGTCCACATTATCATAAAGTTTTAATAATTCTATATCCTGATTTGGGGCTACCCACATATCTGAGTGGATGATGTTAACAAATTCCGTTTTGGATTTATCAACACAGAAATCCATTCCCCCACCTATTCCTTTTTCCTGCTCATTATGTTCAATATAATATTCTAAATTATACTCATTATTAGTCAACCATTCATTAGTACCATCTGTACAGTTTTCAGCATAGACAATAATGGGCATATCTTTATAATAAGCATTTTGTCTAACTGATTGTACAGCTAGTTTTAAATATTCTAAATTATTATTAGATGAAATACAAGTTGTTATTTTATGACTCATAATGATGTAACTCCTCTTTTTTGTACTACTTTAGTAGCACATTTATTAGCAAAAACTATGGCCTGTTCTATACTCATAGATGATAAATAATCTTTTACTAAACCTGCTAAAAAAGTATCCCCAGCACCAGAAACATCCTTAACAGAAACGGGGGGAACTTTATAAGTAATGTTTTTATGTTCACACCCTTTATTACCCTTAGTTATAATTAACTTATTTAGGAGGTTAGGATAATTAGGAAGAATTTCGAAGTTTCTTCTATGTTCAAACTCATTAATCTTAATAAAAGTAACTTCATTACACCAATCCCCTAACTGCTTTTTAGTATCCAAAAAAGTTAAGGGGTGAGAACGAGAAATGAAATGAATATCCTCCTCGGTTAAAAAGCCCTTACAATAATCACTTATAATAATAGCGTGATATAAAGAATAATCTATTTTATCAAATTTTCCTCTTTCACATTTATCGTTTTCATCTAGTCTAATAACCATTTGACCCGATCTATTATCCACAAATCTGGTTTTAGTGATATTATTTTCATTTGTAATAATATCTACCTCAAGTCCTAATGATTGTAAGTTTATAACTACATTTCCTGCCATACCTGGATTAGAGGTAGTGGAAAGAGGATTTAAAACTGGAACAGGTGCCTCAGGACATATTCTTTCTACCTTACAGTAAATAAATTTATCTACACAACTATCTCCTATAACTAATACCTTCATTACCAACTAATTTCCCAATCTTTAAACTCGGCAGCTATACAATCTATCTTGTAATCTTTTCTACCTCCCACCCTTTCTTGGATTTTATTTTTAGCTGTATTTCTAATTCCATTTAAACCGTGAGTTAATCCTAAATTGCCATTACCTTCTCCCCTTCTATATTGGGTTTCGTTATGCCAAATATGTAGGTTCATTTGGGATAGAACTATTATAGCTCTTATATCCTCTCCAGTTAATCTTATTTCTTTATCATTTAAAATAAGTTCTATATCATGTACTATATCCTTAATTTCTTTAGAATATTCATTTTTGTGTTCTGTTATAAACACTTCTTTTAATTGAACTATAGATAATCTATCTACTAGTTCTGCTAATGTAGGTAAATACTTTCTATCCATCAAATATATTTTTCCAGGTTAAAATTTCATGTTGTCCCCAAGGGTTATGAGCTTGTAAATGATCTGCATCCCAAACTTTTTGATACCATAAATTATGTTTTCTTTTTTCTAATGCCCCCTTTATATGCTGTTCCCCTTTGACATATAATCTTTTTAAGGGGTGTTTTCTATTATGTACTAAATAAACATTTTTTATTGCTATTTGGGGTACTGAATTATTAAAATATTTAATTAGGCTATTCTGAAAGGCAGTATCTTCATGTACTAGCATTATGGACCTAGGAATATTAACACCCGATTTTATAATATCTGAAGATACAATTAGTCCACATCCATTAAATTTATAAGGATTTACTTGTAAAAGTTCTAGTTCTTCTACTTCCCCATTTATTTTATATAATTCATCTAATGACGTTACATAGTTAATACTCCACCAATTAGAATCATCACCATGTATGAAAGGTTTATCTGTGGCACCAGTATATTCTATACCTTTCCAAGAATCATCCCACATTTTATTAGTACCAAAAAAAGCTATATATTTCCTTAAGTTTTGGGATACATTGCTTTCATGTAAATGTTCTAATATCTGAAAACACTGTATAGGGAATAGTGCATCTGATTCCCCCCAAATAAGAAGATCTGATTTTTGACAATAAACATCATTAAAATTTCTTCTATAATCAGCTATGGTAAAGATTTCCTTCTCATCATAATAATTAATATTATAATTAATATTATTATCAATAAGTAATTTTTCAGAATCCTTAAATTTGGATAATATCTCATTTTTAGATATTAAACTAGTGTCTAATTGTTCTATATTTTCAGAGAGGTAAAAGCATAAATCCACGATTACATTTTCTGTACTATTAGAATAATTAATAGAATTAATTACACTTTCTAAGTATTCAGTAAACATTTCCACTTCATACCACTGTACTATACAACCTATAGCAATAGTTGGCTTATTCATAATTAGATTTTACTTTATCCCAAGTTTGTTTCATTAGAGGTTCTCTCCACTTTTTATCAAATCCATTAAAATGCCACATATAACCACACTCAACAAACATTAAATCCTCTATGACTTCCTTTCTTTGTAAATGGGTCATATTATAAGTTTTATCCAAATAATTAATTTCATAACCTAAATCTCTAACCATGTAATTAACTGGGGTCTGATCATTTCCCTTTCTTTTTGTTTTTTGGATATTATATAGTTCTTGATCATTATCCGTCCAAAACTTTTTAATAGTTTCAACTAATTTTTTATGGTCTTTATTATAAATTAAAAATCCAGAATTAAAGTATGATGTCCAGTCAAACTTAACGTTAGGGAAAAATTTCTGATATATATTAATACTTTTATGTAACCAGTTGACATTATCATTATCTATTACACATGAAAATTTTCTATCAGTTAGGTTGAAGAAATTGGGGGTATCCCATCTTACCATGGTGTCTACATCAATAGTAGCTATCTGGTCATAATCAATGTTAGAATTTTCTAGTATTTCCATAACCCACCATTTTTGCCAAATAGGATTCATAAATTCTATGTCAGCTATAGGTTGGTCAAAAATAAATAATTCCACATCATTTTTATTACACCACCATTTCCATGTTTTTAAACAATATTCCTGCCCTGGGGCCATTTGTCCCTCAGGATACATTGAAGTAATAACTACTATATTTTTACTCATTATTATTTTGTATTAAGTTAATTAATTCATCTGAGGCATCCACGCAGGTATCAATTTTTCCTGAAAAAAGACTATAAACTTTGCTATTTTCTTTTTTAACTAAAGTGGGTCTAGCATCATCATGTTCCCTATTTTTAAGTACTGTTCTTACAGTATAGAAAGAACCTATATGTTCCATATCCTCAAAGTCCCTAAAAAATTTTTTACCAGTTTCTATAAATTTACTTATATTAGAATATTTAGGATTTTTAATAAGTCCCTTATTAATATAATCTTTTAAATATGTAACTTTAGGTTTATACCCTATATTAGATTCATGAATAGCATGGACAACATTACCTAAAACATGGTATTCTGAATCCCCATAAGGATCCAAACACATAAAAGGCCCATCCATTACAACTATACTTTTATTTTTATACTTACTAGGTAATTTAACTAAAGGTTTTTCACATACCTCAAATTGGTATTCTGTCTGGTTTTCTAAAAGTTTATTTAACTTGGAATAAGTAGCTAAAACTACTATATCATAATCCTTAAAATCTTTTTTAGAAGTAGATTTATTAGTAAGAATTCTTACTCCATTGCTATAAAGTTTACTTTTAACAATATTTTTTAATGTTAAACTATCAAATAATTCCTCTGTTACTTTTACGGTTAAATTAGTGGAAGGAAGGGGTTCTATAGTATCATAAGGAAGATTTACCTTATCAAGAAATTTTAAATATTCGTCAGATGATGTTAGTGATTCCTCCGAAGCTATAGCATATAAATGATCAACAGACCCATTTACTACACTATCATAATATTTTTGTTTAAAAGATTGTAACCCCTTTTTACACTCCATAGCAGTACTAATACTTCTAGGATAGTGATATCCTTTATGGAGTCTGTATTGATTTATCCCAGTGGCACACTTCATAATATCATCTAACTCCTCGTGTAATGTTACATTAAACCCATTATTGGCTAAAGTTACTGCAGCAGTAGTACCAAATATTCCACCTCCTACTACTAAAGCAGAGGGGTATAATGTTGATTTTACAGTTTCTACTAAATAAGTAGTATTTAAAGTTAAGTTTTTGTTTTTTTCGAAATTTACTTTCCCATCAAAAACATCTAACAACATTTCCTTTAACGGGTTGTTATTAGGTACTTTAATTTCTTTAAAATTTATAAAATGGTGTTTTACAGTACTATTAGAATAATCAAAGTAACCTCTAGTATTATCTTCCAAAGTTATAACAAATTTATCTTTAGATAATACCTTTACTTCTTTAATTTTAGGGTTAGGATTATTATTAATCCATAAATAAAAATGGTGATATGCTAATCTATCTAAAAAATTACTGTTATTGGATTTATTCCATTTAAAATGAGCAGGAAGGGGAGGTAAATCATTTCTCCATAAAAATACATCATCTACATACAACTTAACAGAATTTTTATCTGCTATTTTAAATAATTCTTTAGATGATTCTAAAGTTAAAGTTAAGGGTTTTTCACAAAAAACATTTTTCTTTTTATTAAGCCAATATTTTACTTGTTCATAATGTAAATCATTGGGGGTGGATATGATAATCCAGTCCGCTTCTTCATTATCAACTATTTCTACATAATTGTTAATAGAATTGAGGATTTTATTCCCCCATGTACCTAACCCTATGATACTTACTTTATGCACTAAAACTATAATTAGATGATAAATTTCTAAACTCGTGAAATTTATTTATAAGTCCATTATTGTTAAAGTAATTAAACATGCCCATTTCCGCATTTCTGCAGTAAGTGGTTAAGTCTAAATCACTTTTACCTTGTTTGTAAGTAGCAGCTGAATGGTGAATGAGAGGGCATTTATCAACTACTCCTACTTTCCAATTTTCCTTTTCACATATTACTCCAGACAGTACATCCTGTCCCCACCCATAAATTAATTCATTAGGAAATTGTTGAACTTTATTAATAAAATCCCTATGGATAAGAGGAGCCTGAAAATCAACCCATTTTACATCTCTAGTACCATTAGTATTCCAACAATGCATATATTTCCATTTGCATTGATTATTTACCTGCAAAACACAGGGAGATACTATTTTATAATCATTAGAAAACATTTCACCCCTAAGAGTTTTAATAAAATTAGGACCTTGTAAAATTAAGTCATTATTAAGAGATAATAAACTATCATATTCACCAGATTCAAGAAAAAATTGAAACGCTATATTTAGCGCTCCCCCAAAATAGGTATTTTGTCCAGTTTCATGAGTGGTATATTGACTAATTCCTTCTGGTTTTGAACCATTATCTATTAAAATAAGGTCATAGTCATCTTTTTTATAGGGTTCTAAACTTTCCCACAATTTATCCGTCATTTCGGGCATATTGTGATTATATATTACTGCTAATGTTTTCATTACTCTAAAATAATTTTAGGTTTTTTACCATACCATACTAGCCCCGTTCCAGTCCAGTGACCATATTTTGTAAGATCCATTTTTTGGTTGTCATCAATAGAATTCCAAAAGGATTGCATACCCTCCCTAATAGCTCCAGTCCATCTATATTTAATGTCATCCCATAAACAAATCCCTCCCCAATTAGTATCTAATAAATAATTATGGAATTCCAATTCCGTATCCCCATCATGTACGGTATCGTATAAAATAAAATTAGTAGATTTAATCAATTCCGCTCCATCTTCGGATCTTAAAATATCACCCTCTAAAAAATCTATATTATCTAAATCTATGTTAGTTTCTACCTGGTATTTAATATCAATGGAAATTACTTTATTATTAGAATTATAAGATAAAGCTAAAGCAGAACCTCCTTGATAAGTTCCTATATCCAAAATAGTTTCATTATCTACAAGAGTAGATAAATATGCTAATAATTTATAATGTTCAGTACCACTATTTTCATAAAATCCATAACCTCCATTATTATGGGAGATTTTATATTTAGGCATTAGGTATTTATCAAATCTAGATAGATCTATTAAATCCAAATTGGTGTTAGATAATTTAATAGGTTTCATAGTAATTTCTTTTTATTGCTTTTTGTTTTAAAAAATTATCTTCTTTTTCTGAAAAATCCGAAGCCAGCTGTAACTCCACACAATTAGGAACTCTATAAAGGGGAAGATGGGAATCATTAGCCTTTTGTTCCATTTGTTCTCTGGAGATATTTCTATAGTGGTTGCAAGCTAAGTATGCTCTATCTATACAATCCTCCCTTAGATTATAATACCATATTTCCTTTTCATCTACTCCCGCATAGTTACTTAGATTATCCACCCCATCTACAATATTTATATTATAAGTAGGATCCGAAGGACAATGGGTAGTTAATTTACTAAAAGCCTTAGTTTTAAAAATAGATTTTACTTCTATTTTATCTAATTTACATCTTCTATGAGGCCATATTTTTTTAGCCTCCTCAGGGTGGGGGTGAGCAACATCATGGTTCCATCTCCAGTTGGATTCAAGCAATACATTTTCTGGGTTTCTATCCATACCATTTGAACCAAACATAATCCAGGGGATTTTAACCAGATCAGCATCCTTAAAAGTGGTTTGTAGCTCCTCCCTTATTGTTTTATCCGGATTTCTTCGGGTAGTTATAAATTCATCTGCATCAACAAACATAAACCATTCCGTCTTATCACGTAGTAAATGAGCATATAGTAACTGAGCATCATATAATTTTTCATGATGAGATTTAAAATGAGTAGCCTCATATATAAAAACTCTTGGGTCATTAACTATGTCTGGAAAAGGTTGAGTGGAATTGTCATCCAAAATATGAATCTCATCTACTCCCTCTGCAAAATAATGTTTTATAAATGATTCTAAGAATAAGTTTTCATTTCTCATTCTCATTAATACGGTTAAAAAATTCTTATCCATTAGTTATACCATCTAAATTACTAAAAAAGTTATATTGGTGCATACAAAAATGTTCCAATTTATGCACTTCATTAAGTTTCTGTTGGGCATTTAAAATTATATGTTCATAATCCTTAAAATTATTTAAAACTTTTTCTATAGTTTCATTCAAATTAGACCAATCATACTTTACTGGAATATAAGTTTCATTAGGAACCAACCATGTAGGAGCAGTTATGATGGACCCCATGTCAGGTTTAATCAATAAACAACCGGCTTGGGTTAACTCATAATCCCTAAAACATAATTCTCCCATTCCAAAAGGAGAAATTCCTATTTTTGATCTAAAAGCGGTTTGTAAATACTGATCATAAGGTAAAAATTCATTAACTATAGTATACTTATCGCCTATATTTCTAAGTTCTTCCCAACATCCTACTCTATGATGTGTGTAAGTAGTTTCATCATTTTTATCACCATAATCTAAATTAGGGGGATGAACACCCTGCCAAATAGCACAAACATCAATATCTCTACCATTAGGGTTATATGGGATATTATTTAATTGGGGTGGGGTTCTTTCATATACATGTTCATGTCCATTATTATGTCCACATAATCCTATTTTTTTCCATTCCTCCTCTGAAATATCATAACTAACATTTAAGTTACGATCTTCCCTATAACCGTACCACCATCTACCTAAAAAAGAGGGATTAGCATAATCTTCCCGAGCTATGACATGTTTTTTTAGAAGCATTTTAGCATTACTATTTCTTAATACTTCTATGGAAGCCATTAAAGAGGTACAATCGCCACCATCCATAAGAAAGTAATCTCCAGTCCTTTTAGATAAAAAATTAACCCCTAATTCTATACTTTTTTCTAAAGAGCCTAATTTACGATTTTGCCAACACCTTTTATCTATTAACTCATAGTCATAATCATTAGAACCATCTCTAACTATTTCAATACTATAATCTCTTAGCATATCGGCACTATAAACCCAAGCACTAAAACATCTTCTTAAAGAACCTATATCAGAAATATCATCTAAATTTTTTCCCTTACCACTTATTATTTTTAGTTTAATCATTGCTTTCCGCTTTATATACTCTCTTTCTTAAATTAGTAGTAGAGTGATTATGATTTCTATCATGAAAATGGAGTTTAATATTTAAATCCCCACCTGTAAATTGGGGGTTATTTTTCCAATCCGAACCTATAATTCTTATATCTGGAGAGATGTCTACTAACATTTGGTAGAGTTGATCCTCCGTAGTGTATGTTTTTACTTCATCTACATACTTTATGGATTTTACCATGGTAACCCTTTCATCTAATGTTTGGATAGGTTTATTTTTATTATTTCTATTTATAGTAGGGTCAGACTGAACTGCAACTATAAGATAATCACAAACACTCCTACAATCCTGTAACATTAAAATATGACCTGGGTGAATTAAATCAAAACATCCGCATGCAAATCCTATTTTTTTACTCATACTAATTATTAACTATACTATGTAATAAGATTTCATGGGCACATTCTACTACCCCATAGGATTCAGCATCCACCCAAAATTTAAAATCTGCATTCATATTATTTAACTTATTAGAGGACTTAAACCCAGAAAGAGCGGCGTAAACTAGACGATTATCCTCACAATATTTAGCAGCATTTATAACGTTATTGGAATTACCCGAAGAAGAAATTAATATGATTAAAGTTTCTTTAGTAGCAAACTCACTTATAAATTGTTTATATGCTTCGTCCCTTCCATAATCATTAATATAGGCGGTTAACCGTGGGGCGTCAGAAAAACTTATAGCTCTTTTATTTAAAAATTTAGTATAATCTACACAAATATGAGAAGCTATAGCATTACTACCCCCATTTCCTATAATAATTATATCATTAAATTTATCTACCAATTCTTTTAAATCATTTCTTAATAACTTAATAGTAGAAAACTGTTTTTGTAAAATATCTAAATTCATATTAGTTTAAGGTCCAGGTTTTAATTCCCCTATTGTCTATGTTTATATTAATATAATAATTATTTTCCAGGATTCCAAGTGAAGTTATATTTACATCTTTAGGTTTAATTAGTAAGATATATCCACCCCCACCTGCTCCGCATAATTTATAATATACCGTTTTATCTATATTTTTAATTTTTTCCTCCAATAAACGAACATTATCCGAAACTATCTGGGGTGAAGTTTTCTTTTTTAATTCCCATGATTCAGTAATTAACTCACTAAATTTTATGAAATCCCCTTCTTTTAAATACCTAGTTCCCTGATCTACTTTATCTAATAAGGGTTTTCTTTCTTTTATTTTTAGGGATTTAAGTATGTTAGTAGAACTTCTGCCATTTTTAGAGACAGGAAGAAGATAGAAATCAAATAATTTAAAATATTTGTTTCCAAATGGGTGTGTTAAAATAGAATGTTTATCAGAAAAGTGTAAACTTTTAAATCCTTTTAAACCACACCCCATAGGATCTTGTCTTCCTACTAAGGGGTTAAAAATTCTTTCTAATTTTAAAGCTATGTTACAAATTTCAAAATCACTTAGCTCTAACCCTTTAAATATGGAAGTGGCCTTAATCATGGCTATCATGAAAGAACTAGAAGAGGCTAGCCCAGAACCATGGGAGGGAATATCAGCATTAAGAGCTACAGTAATGGGGGTGGTTATATTAAAATATTCTAAAACTACTCTAACTAACTCATTTTTAATATCTGATACTTTTAAAACGGACTCAGTTTCTGCATACTGTATAAGAAACCTACCATCATATCTTTTATTAATAGAAACATAAGTATAAAGGTTAACCGGAAAACTAATAACTTTTCCATAACCATGGGATTGAATAAAGTCTTCTAAATCTGTGGACCCACCTAATAGTGAAACCCTAAGAGGACATGAAGCTATAACCATTTTATTTTTTCCAAAACTCATAAATTCCTTTATCTAACTCATATTTTGACCAAACAAATCTTTCTCTATTAGGTTGGGATTTAGCCCACTCCCACATTTTGGTTAATCCTTCTTCTAAGTCAATTTGATGTTTAAACTCTAATAAGTTAACAGATTTATCCCAAGTAGACCAAGCATGTTTAGCTTCGTGTCTTTCTTCTAAATACATTGGTTTAAGAGATGTTCCTGTTACTTTTAATAAAGTTTTACACGCTTGATTTATAGTATATTCCTTTATACCTCCAAGATTAATTATTTCTCCTACACATTCATCCTTTTGGGAGGCATTCCAAAATGGAATTAAAGAGTCATCAACATAACTAAATGCCCTTACCTGTTCTCCATCTCCAAAAATAGTGGGTTGCATGTTGTTTAGTATCTGATACATCCAAATTCCTAATACATTTCTATACTTATCCCAAATATTTTGGTTTATACCATAAAAATTATGAGGTCTTACTATGGTGTACTCTAAACCATGTTGTTCATAAGCTATCCTTAAATCTTGTTCTACAGAAAACTTAGCCACTCCATATGGGTCAATGGGAAATTGTTGTAATTCCTCACTAAATGGAGGTTCATACTTATCCCCGTAAACCGACATAGAACTAGCAAACACAAATCTTTTTATATCATACTTAATACTACATGTAATTAGATTAGTAGAAGCTATAAGGTTATTTTCATAATTAAATTTTCTAATAAAAGGACTTAATCCCTCGGCTGCATAAGCAGCAAAATGATATACAATATCAGGTTTAATTTGACTAAATAACCCATCTAGGGCATGTAAATCAGTTAAATTAAATTTGTAAAAATTTACCCCTTTAGGGATATTTTCTATATACCCACCTGATAAATCATCAATACCTATTACTTCATGTTCGGTATTAGTTTGTATCCAGTCCGCTAATCTACTACCTAATAAACCTGCTACTCCTGTTATTACTATTTTCATTACTTAATAATTTCTAAATCTTTAACTAAATTAAAACCCCATCTATTAAACTCTATATCATTAAAAGGATATTTTTTATATAATTGTTTCTTAGCAAAGTTTTCTACCCCTAATTTACCTAATTCCTTAATCCTATAGTTTTCTTCAAAAGATCTATGTTGAGAATTCATAACTCTATGCATTCTATTAAAATAAAAACGTGGCTCAGTAAAATTAAAACCTAAAATATTTACACTATAATTATAAACTAAATCATCATCGTTTTTACATCCAAATAATTTAAATTTTCCACTATCTTTACCAAAGGGATGAACCACATCAGGTAATTTTAATCCAGTTTTTTCTAAAAATTTTCTTACCTTAGAAGAAATAATAATATCTAAATCCCCGTTTTTTCTAATTCTGGATTCTATACCCATTACTGATAAAATAGCACTATTAGAAATACTATATTCAGAACGAGGTATACCAAAGTTATCTAAAATTCTTATAAAATTTACATTGTCAATAGGATTTTTAGTATGACCCCCATATTTTTTTAAATCCATATAAAAAGGAATATAGGGTTTCCCTTTAATAAGTCTACCAATCATAGAACACGCCCTATGAAAACCATGTTTTATAAATCCTACCTCAAAAGGAACTGGAGTGGACCTAAGGAAGGATTCTATTTCTTTATCAGACATGGGTTTAAGACTCTCATAATACTCTTTTGTCATATTGCCCCAACCCAAAGCATGATGATCACCTACATTATGTCTGAATTCGGCCATCATACAGTTAAAGTATTGCCAATTAGATGGGTTAAGGGTTTTTGCTGTATTTTCGATATTATATAATTCCCCGTTTAATTCACATGAGTAAAACTCTACTACATCTCTAACGGTTTTTAAATTATAATTTTGTAAAATAATTTCTTTACCACCTCCACCAGCATGCATTTCACTATCTAAAAAATCTTCCTCCCTAAGGGGTCCTTTTAGAATATTTAATATATCATTTTCAAATTGGGCATTGTTGATAAATTTACCCTTAATTCCTCTTTCGTTATGCTCTTTTAGTCTAAAATCATACTCATCTATATGATGAACACCTTCTAGGTCCATTAAACTATAAGCCCCCTTATATCTTCTAACATGTTTTTGACAAAAGTCATATGGGAAATAATAGGTAGATTTAATTTTTTTAAGGATAAATGAATAGTATGAGGGATAATCCTCATCAGAAATCATATCGTTTTTATTTGCTACATCCCCTAAGTCATCCATTATATACCCCCTACAATAACCATTATAAAAGATTAAACCCTTTAGAGCAGGTACAGTAGTTTCATCATATAAGCCTGATAATAAACCAGCTATAATGTTATTACTTTTTACATAGGACTCATTCCATATTTTATAGTAATATCTAGTATTTTCATCCCTAAATACCCATCTACTATAATCAAATTGACCATAATATTTAGCCCTTTCATATACCGGGGTCATATTAGATACATCTATAGTATCCAATGAAACTATTTTTATTGTATCAAGCATTTTCAAGTTCCCCTTCGTATTGGCCCATAAGATAACTCATAATAGTATCTTGTTGGTTTAAAATTTGGTCAAAAACTCCATCAGATAATCTATGATTTTCTTGAGCTATAGCCTCTAATCCAGGTCCATTATAACCATCACCCCCATTTCTTTGGTGTTTCAATCTATCCTGTCTAGTAATCATTCTTCTTGATCCTGCCCAGTGATGATAAATAAGATTTTCATATACCCCAAAGTATAATGGATGAAGATTTATTTTATTAGATCTTTCTATAGGGTAATACTCATAGTTATGTTTTTTCATCCATTCTATAACACCCCCCCACCAGTTATTATACTTGTCCTTAATTATATTGGATAAGTAATGCCCTAAATCCCCCTCTAAAATATGGGTTGCTTTAAATAACATAAACATAGGATGAGGAATTTTATAATTTGTATCCCATTCATGTTGAGGTTCCTGACATGAAACAAAAGGATAAGATTCCAATTTTTCATTTAGAAATTCTGTAATGGGGGCAATAGGGAAAGCATCCGAATCAAGTAATAAAACTTTATCATTAGGTTGAGCATTATCCCTTACAAAGTCTAAAAGTAACTTCATGGATTCAGTCCAATGTCCCTTTCCTTCTATAGCACCATCAAATTTATCCCTATGTAATTCAAAATTTTCTCCTATTCTAGAATATACCTTATAGGGCTCAGAAAGATATTTTTCTAAATTTCTTTTTTGGATATCTATCCACTTATCTTTAAAATGTATAGTTAAAATATGAACCATTACTTATTTTTAAAGTATTCATTTACCCAATAAATTACATAATCAATATCTTCTTCAGTCATAGCTGGATGTACTGGTAAAGATACTAAACCTAACCACTCATGATCAGCTACTTTAAATTCTCTTCCAGGGTGGGTCATATGTTTTTGAATAATCTCATACTTATGGAGAGGTTTAAAGTGTACAGATGTATGTACGTTTTTACTTGCTAAGTAATCTATTAAATTGTCTCTATCAGCATGAGGAACTTTTGCACAATAATATTGCACAGTTTCTGAATGTGCAGGTCTAATTACTTTCTCACATAATTCATTATTATATCTAGACTGAATATGTCTTCTCCATTTTAGATGCTTAGGTAATTTTTTTAGTTGTTCTAAACATAAAGCAGCAGTTAAGTCAATCATGTAACACTTATAACCTATTTTATCTACCTCATAATCCCATGTATACCCAGGTTTTCCTGTAATACCATCTTTTTTATTTACTCTAGAAAAAGTTGAGGATACCCCAAACCATGTCATTTCCTTTAGTTTGTGGTATAATTTTTCATCATTAAGAGTAATCATCCCACCATCACCACTAGGCATAGTTTTAACTGCTTGGAAAGACCAAACAGCAACATTTCCTTTAGTTCCAGCTCCAGGAGTATAACAGCTATGAGCACAGTCCTCAATGATAAACCCATCATAAAAAGATCTAATTTCATCAATGGGTGCAGGTACCCCCGCTTCATTTACCGCTATTAATACATCCGAATTAGATTTAAGGTATTTTTTTACATCATCTGGGTCAATATTCATTTCATAGGGATCTACATCTACTACATTAGTAGTACAGTCATTCCACAATGGGATCATAGCAGTAGCCATAAAAGAAATAGTTGGGTTTATTACATCTTTATTTTTAATACCCAAGGCTTTCATAACTAAATCCTGACCATGAGAATTACTAGTTACAGCTACTGCATACTTTGCCCCAACTAGTTCTGCAAATTCCTTTTCGAATTGGGATACTTTGGGTCCATTACCCCACCATCCACTTTCTATAACCTCTCTTAATGCTTCAACTTCTTCTTTACCTCCATAAGGGCGAAGCACAGGTAACATTTTATCTCTAATTTCCATACTAATTTTCTTTAAAAATTTCTATACATAAAACATTGCTATCATTAATCATTAACATAGTTCCATCTTTACATTTCATCTTGGTGAATTGTCCCTGTTTAATGGATTCAGATAGTATACCATGATAAGTTCTCTTTATTCCATCTTTAAAATGAATAATTTGTGTAACAGTTTTACCCTGTTCATTTACTGTAGATTTAAGATTTTTCATTATATTAATGTGTCGTAAAATGAATTTTGTTTTTCCTGCCTTTCAATAGTTTTAGAATGGTGCAAAAATAAAGAATCCTCACCCACATCAGAGGGTAAAGTACTAAATGTTTTAAACCCATCCAACCTTTCATGCACTTTATTTATCCACTTTATGTCTGGTTTATTACTATATAATCTCCATTGGTAGTCAGGCCAATTTACTCTTTGGTATGAATCTACTGACCAGCCCCATTTTTTTATATGTTCAGAAGTTAAACCATTAACTTTATTTTCCCTAGGTACTAAAATTACATCTATACCTTGTTCTATAATAGAATGTAAAGAATACATTAAATCCTCAGAGGGAATTTCATCAGCATCTATTTGAAAAATGTAATCTCCAGTACAAAAAGAATTTAATAAATTTTTCCAGTCAGCAAAATGAAAATTGAATGGAGACTTATGTAATTTAATATGGGCTGATATAGCATCTAAATATTCTTCCACTTCATTCGTTCCATTATTGGAATCAAATAACACCACTATTTCATCATGTTGATGTTTATGTTGTAAAAGAAAGCCTATTAAATCTTCTATTTCAGTTCTTTCATTACAAACCGTAATACCATAACTAATATTCATTATTCCTGGTTTTCAAATACTCCTATATATTCCAGGGCATCCATGTAATTATGTTCCTCGTATTCAGTTAGGGTTTCCATGTCCATACGAAATTCATAAAATTCATTTTCTTTTCCTGGTATAGGATATTTAGATTTTTCTTCCTCCTTTACTGGAACTGCTTTAACAGCAGCCCATTTCCAATCATCTCCATTTTTCCCATTAGCAAAAACCATACCCTGTTTAGGAAGATTAACCATAGAAGGCATCCAAATTTTTCCCTCATAATCTTCACCCATTAATTCCTTATATAAATTAGGTAGCAACTCTAATTGTTCCTTAAAATATCTTTCATTTTTCATCATTAAGGAATTAGTTTGAAAACCACACCCATAACAATGATAATTTTTAATTTTATCATTAACTTCCTGTACATAACATGCGTCACTATTACATCTAGCACAATATATTAAATTATCCATTATTTAACTTTTTTTAATTTAGGTAGCTTTAATTTAGTAACATCCTGAGGGGAAGTATTATTAGTATTAACTTTTTTCAACTTAGGGAGTTGAATACCTCCCACTGGAGAAGAAGACTTAGAACCTACTTTTTTAAGTTTAGGTAGTTTTAAACCATTAGAGGAAGGAGATGATTTACCAGCCTTTTTTAGTTTAGGTAGATTTAATGAAACCTGTTTAGGAAACTGGGGAAGTGAATTATCTAAAATATTTCCTAATATCTCCTTCATGTTATTAAAACTAAAATTAGTTCTAGCATAATACCCTTGTCTTTTACCCTTAACCTTCCATTCTTTATAATTATCAAAAACATTATGAATTAGATTAGCAGAAGATTGGTGGTTAGGAGAAAACCATTGTGAATCTTTTATAAGTAAATCCTTAATTTGTGCTGATTTATGAATAGGTTTTGTAATACCATCTACTAAACCAGTAAATTCAGGGTTTAAAAAATCCATTTGACCTGACCAACCAGATGCTATTACTGGTTTATTAACTAAAGAAAATTCAAGTAATGGTCTTCCAAATCCTTCGCCCTTAGTAAGAGAAACCATAGATTTCACTTTTGGGTGATTATATAGTTCATTGATTTCCTCATCTGTTAATTCACCATGTAAAAGATACACATTAGGTAATCTTTTAGCATCAACTGATTTTTTAATAGCGTCTAATTTTTTAATAATTTCCCTCCTGTTTACATAGGATGGATTGACTATAGAGGATTTAAGTATTAATGCTGGGGTTTTCTTCTTATTCTTATACATTTCATAAAACATCTTAACTAAAAGACCCACATTTTTTCTATCTTCCCCTACATCACCTTGCATCCAATGCCCCATAAATAAAAAAGCAAAGTCTTCAGGGATAGAATTAATATCCTTAAAGAGTTCTGTGTATTTAAGCTCACTCCTTTTAAGAGGTTTATAAATTTCAGTATTAGCACCCTCCATCAAAACCATAACGGGTTTTTCTAATTTTACTATTCCTATCTTTTGACCATTAGAATCCTTTTGTTCAAATCCTGTAGTTTCAAATACTTTTTTAGAGTGTTCTGATGAAACTAAATTTAGATCCATTTTATTTAGGCCCTCTATCCACTGGGGAGCACAAACAGTAGTTTCTATACCAGCAGTTAAGCCTATATTATACTTACCCACTTTCTGGAATTCATTAGGGACAGTAATTTGACACCAAATATTTGGTTGTTGGGTAATTTCTTTAACTAAGAGAGAATTTAAAAATCCCCACTCATCCATATTATCATTTATGAAACCCCATGAACAATTACCCCATCTTTGAGGTAAAATTTTAATATCAAATCTATCTAGTTCGTATAATGCCTTAACAAAATCCCTACTTCTAGAACCATAACCCGAATAGGTATCAATAGGACAACTTATTACAAAAGTATTTCTCATTAGTAAATTAATTTATGTGGTAAAACCTGTTTTTCTAAATCTATATTAGTGATAAATTCATATTTTTTACGGGGTTTCCAACCCTCAAAAACCTTATCAATATATTTAATGCATCTGTTAGCCATATGGGTAGAAGTAAATCCTGCCTCATCTGATGTAGCCCATTCCATTCCTTTTTTACCTCTTTCTTTTCTTTCCTTAGCGGGTAAATCATATAGAGCTTTAATTTGATCAGCTGCATCCTCCCAACTACATCTATCATCAAAAATATAAGGTGTAGGTACAGAACCCTGTAGAGAAATACTACTAGGAAAAACTGGAAAAGCCCATTCACCACAAGTTTTATAGGTTCCCCTATGGTTGGAAGGAATATCCTTTGAGGGAGTAAACCAATTTCCTTTTTCATCCACAAACCTCATTTGATCCTGCATCCCACCTGTAACGTTAGCTATAATGGGCACACCACAAAGTAAAGATTCAGTGAGGGAAAGCCCCCACCCTTCATTAGAAGATAATAAAGCTGTACCATCTGCCACATTATAAAGATAACCCATGTCCTCAGTACTGAGTTTATGGTCTAAAACATTTACATTCCCATTACTATCAGAGAAAAAATATTCTATAACCCTGGGTAAATCTGTTCCATTATTATCTATGGCCTCTGTTTTTAATAATAATAATGTTTTTTCGGCCTTTGCTTTAGGTAAAGAATCAGTAAATACTTTCCAAGCTAGTAATAAATCCATAATGGATTTTCTCCTTATGTTTCTCGAATTAAATAATAGTACAAAATCATATTTTTTACCACTAAATAGTTTATTTTTAAAAATATTAAATTTCTCGTTAGAATCATCTATAGGGTGAAAAAACTCAGTATTCAACCCATGGGGAACATATTCTATAACTTTACCTTCGGCTTTATCCCCTAATACCATTTTATTAATATTGACGGTTTGTTTAGATATACCTAATAAAGCATCACAACTTTCATAAAATTCCTTATTATAAACTGGTGCAGGAACGTCATCCCAAATATTAAGATAAATAATAGGAATTTTAGTTCTAAATTCGTTTTCATTTCTAAAAAGCCAGTCATAATACCTAGGATCGGTTATAAGGAATATAGCATCAGGTGACTCAATTTCTATAATAGATCTCAAAAATTCTATATTCCCATAACCATCAGTGGGAAATAAACTAACATAGGCATCCTTAATTCCAGCCATATCTGACATAGCTTGGTTCATATCAAACCTTTTACCTTTATCAGGGTGTTTTACTGCACCTGCTACACAACAAAAATTATAATGGTGACAAGAATGTACAATAAATTCTCTACCTACTTGGGCTACTCCAGAATGGGTTCGAATATCGTCAGTGATTAATAGTATTTTTTTCCTCTCTGACTGAGGAATATAACCTTCTTTCATATTTAAATTTTAAAACTTATTCCTCAGTGTTGAATTCCAAATTAGTATGTGATGATACTTGCTTTCTAAATTCTTCATTAGTAAGATACAAATGGATACTACGTTCTGCAAGTTTTTGAAAAGAGAATTTGCGCTTAATGCACTCTACCCTAAAATTATCCCACATACTGGAATCTATTTTTACACTAGTTAACTTTTGATTACTCATGACAAATATTTTTAATTAATAACGTTTGATATAAATATACATAAATATATAAAAACTTAAAATTCTATACCAAATTCACAAAGTTCTTTATTATCAGCATATGGGCAAAACCTACAACCATTACCTGGTTTAGGTAAATGTACTGAATCCTTATGTCCTGATTTGTTAAATGCTTCTGATATAAAAGAATTCATAAATTTAGTTGCTTTATTTATCTTAACTTTACCAGACGCTGGTTTAAATATTTGTATTCTTGAAATGGCAAAGTCTGAAAATTTGGGTACTTTTCTTTTAACTATAAAAAATTCAACTTCTATTTTATCCAATGGGACACCGTATTGTTCAGAAAAAAACTTTTTGTATAAAACTAATTGAAAATGCTTTATTTCGTCCTTTTTGGCCCAATCACCCCATCCTTTAGTGGAAGTTTTAATATCATATATGTAAAATTTATCCTCCCATTCATTATACAATACTAAGTCTAAATAACCCATATACATAACATTATTTAGCTTTTTATCAGGTTGGATTATAATAGGTACTTCACATCCCACTAAATACTTATCCCTTTTAGTAAAATATTTACTTCTACGTTTTTTAAAAAATTCTATAATATTAGCTCCGTCTTCATAAAATTCTCTCATTTCAACTGGAGTAGTGAAATGTTTATTATTATTGGATTTAAGCTCTTTTATATAATTTTCCCTAAACGAATCCTCAAATATCCCAATAATATCCTCTCTATCCGCTGCTGCACCAGATCTTTCAAACATCACATCCATGTAATGTTGTAAAGCCTCATGTAAAGCAGTTCCAAAAACAGTATGAATGCTAGAAGAAAATACTTTATGCCCATCTCTATATCTTAATGCCCATTTTTTAGGACATTCATGAAACATAGACATTTGAGAATAAGAAATATTCTTTTGATAAGAATAGTTAATCTCAGGTAATTTGAAATTCTGTATTTCTTTAACTATTTTAGGAATTTTTTTCTTAGCCATTACGAAATCATTTCACTAGAATTATAAATTTTTTCTCCTAATCCATCTATAATTTTAATACCTAAGTTATCACATACTTTTTTTTCAGGGATATTATCAGCAAATCTATCCCCTCCTTTGGTAAAAATAACGTTGCAATAAGGAAAGTGAAGTTTAGCTAAATGAAATAATCCCTTTAAAGTTTTACAAACAGAACTATCCTCATCCTCTGCTATGTAAGCATTATCTACCCACCTAATAGATTTAATAATAGTTTTTCTATAATTCTCATTCTGAAAAGATTCTTTGCCTCTTTTTAGTTTAGCCTGTTTATCGTTATTTACTATTACCCATAACACATCACAATAATTCTTGGACAGTTCCAAGCATTCTATATGTCCTGGGTGTATGGGGTTAGCATACATAGATGTAATACCTAATGTCATGTTTTTAATAATTTAGTAATTTCCTTTTTTTCAAAACCCATTTTACTTAAAATATCTTTAATTTTGGGTTTTCCTAAAATATCAAAATATTCTTTTGCTTCTTTTTTAGAACATTCAAAATGATTAGATAATAACTCCATTAAATCTACATTATACTTAGTAATATTACCCTTAATATATTTAAGAAATACTTTACGTTTAGGAATTAATTCCCTATAAATAGTATAGATTTGTTTTTTTTCAGTAGGTAAAACAGTTTGGACTTCATTAGATAATTCCACATAATAGGAATTCATAGAAATAAATCTATGAATCATATAGCTATTGAAGGATTCCCAATCCTGTTCACTAAATGAATCTATGGGAGATTTTTTATAGGTAATTTCCTCTAACCAATTCCAAATTGTCATATACAATACTCACTATATTCCTCGCGTAAATCAGGGGGGATAGTATCTTTAAGGATTTTTCCTGTTTCGGGATCATAAAAAACGGGCATAGGCATAATAGCATCTTCATCAGAACCCACTACAAATTTGGATATTTTTCTAAGCACTACACCCTGTTTAAATACTACACCACCATTAGGTGTTTCCACGGATGTAGTGTTTTTCATGTCAATATTAACCTGAGGTTGATTATTCTGTTGTTCCATAATAAAATTTAAATAATTGCGTTTGATTTTTTTAATTCAATAATTTTAGCTATAGCAGACATAATATTAATTTCCTTATCAATCCTAAAATTAGCCTGATATAAATGGTTATTTAATATTACTGCTATAGATCCCTCCAACTGGGGGGCATATTTAGGGGCATAATCAAAAAGTGCCCTAAATAATTCTTCATAGTCATTTACACCTGAATCGGCTATAATTTGGCGTAAATTTTTAAAATTGGGTTTAGTACCAGATAATTCCTTAATGACGTTTTTAATGTAATTGGATGATACTAAAACATTTTCATCTGGTTGTAGCTTACCATCATTGATAGAAAACTGTACAGTGTTGAGTATTTTCCTTAGATCCGGATAATGCTTATTTACTATAGTACCTATAGCTTCCAATTCAAACGTTACATTTTCCTTACATAAAATATCATGCACATGTCGTGCTATCTCTTGTTTGGATTGAGGTACTATTTTAAGTACTTGACATCTGGACTGTAGTGGGTCTATAATTCGCTCTATAAAATTACACGTCATAATAAAACGTGTATTACGAGAGAATGTTTCTATTATATTTCTAAGTGATGCCTGTGCTTGAATAGTTAAAAAATCCGCTTCGTCTAAAATAATAATTTTTATGGATTTAAATGATGCCACACTAGCAAAGTCCACTACTTTATTTCTAATAGTTTCTATACCCCGTTCATCAGAAGCATTAATGTATAGGTAATCACAATCTAAATTCTTAACTATAATTTTAGCTAATGTAGTTTTGCCACTTCCTGCTGGTCCATAAAATATAAAATTTTGGATATCATTGTTACTTAAATATTGAGAAATTGTCTGTTTAACATTCTCATTACCTACAAATGTATCCAAATTTTGGGGACGATACTTCTCATTAAGAAGAGTATGATTCATAACTTATTATTTATATGAAGTTACGCACCTTGTTTGAATTCTCCAAATAAACCATAACGTTTCTCCGGTTCTTCTTTAATGATTATTTCCTCTTCCTTAGTTTTTATAGCATAAAGCTTGGAGTCTAAGGGGGCTAATCTATATTCCCCCTTAAACTCCGTTGCTTGGAAATAAGCCTCTAACACATCAGTAATAGACGGATATACATTTTCATAAGGATCATCCTTTAACATCCATTTATCTCCTGGTGGTACTCTAATAGCTATGAGCTCAGGAAATTCAACTATTTCAGTCCGATTTTCCATTAAAACATGCCATTATAGTTAGGAGTAGCTTTTTCCTCACTTGGTTCTTCTACTACTACACATTCTGTTAATAGTACAGTTCCAGCAACTGATGAAGCATTTTCAAGAGCTGTTCGAGTAACTTTAGTAGGATCAATAATTCCTGATTTTCTCATATCAATATAGGAATCATTTTTTAGATCAAATCCTGTCCAAGTATCATCTGAATCTAGAATTGTGTTTATAGTTTCATAAACAACACTATTCCCATACCCAGCATTATATAATATTTGTTCTAGGGGTTTACAACATGCTTTTTTTACTAAATCAATACCTAAACTAAAATCCTGTGATTTAGAATCATCATTATGGTTTAGAGTTTCACTGGCATATATAAGTGCAGCACCCCCACCAGGTACAATTCCTTCTTCTAATGCTGCTTTAGTAGCATTTAAAGCATCATCAACACGATCTTTCTTTTCATGCATTTCAGTTTCATTATAACCACCAACATGAATTATAGAAACACCACCAACCATTCTACCTAAACGATCCTGTAACTTTTCCATTTCAAATGGTGATGCAGCGTTTTCAATTTGTGATTGTAGCTCACCTACTCTGCCATCAATATCTTTGACTTCACCCTTACCATCAACAATAGTGGTTTGGTCTTTGGTGATAGTAACAGTACGAGCTTCTCCAAACCAATCCCAGCTGAATTTTTCAAGTTTCATTCCCTTGTTTTTATCAAAAACTTTACCCCCTGTTAGTACAGCAATATCTTCAAGGATTAATTTTTGTCTATCCCCGAATTCAGGTGCTTTTACTGCTGCTACGTTTAGGGTTCCTCTAGCTTTATTAACAATAAGAGTAGCTAATGCTTCATTATCTATATCATTGGCTATAATAAGTAAAGATTTATTTGTTGTGGAAACACTTTCTAAAATAGGTAGTAAATCCTTAACAGATGAAAATTTATGATCAGCAATTAGAATATATGGATTATCTAATGTGCAAGTCATAGTAGAGTTATCAGTAACAAAGAAATGGGATTTATACCCCCTATCAAATTGCATACCCTCAACAGTTTCAAGATATGTTTCTCCAGATTTAGATTCTTCAATATGTACAATCCCATCTCTACCTACTTTATCTATAGCAGTGGCTATTAACTTTCCAACTTCCGAGTCATTATTTGCTGATATAGTAGCAACTTGTTCTAATTGTTCTTCTGATGAGATATCTTCCGCAACATTTTTCTTTAAATAAGAAACTACCTTTTTAGTAGCATAATCAATTCCTCTTTTTACTTCTACAGCATTTACTCCACGATTAATGTGAGATAAACCTCTAGTAATCATTTCTCGTGCTAATAAAGTTGAAGTGGTAGTACCATCACCAGCTGAATCTGCTGTTTGAATGGCGGCTTGTTTAACCAATTGTACCCCAGATTCCTCAATTGGGTCTTTCAAATTAATATTTTTAGCTACTGTTACTCCATCTTTAGTAGACTTAATGGGTTCATTAGATTTTGAAATAACTACATTCCTCCCATTAGGTCCCAAAGTTGAAACAACAGCATCAGCTAATGTATTAATTCCTTTAACTAGTTTTTCTCGAGCGTCTGCTCCTAATTCAATAATTTTAGACATATACTTTTATTTAAAATGGTAACTCTTGTTGATAATCTTCATCAGTAATACGGGCTAATAGTTGATTTTCGGGACCAACATAATATTCCTCTCCATCAAACTCCATACGTGTAAATCCCATAGTGGGCACTATAACAGTTTGTCCTACTTTTACTGTAGTAGAAATTAAATTCCCATTAATAGTGGGCTTTCCAGGACCTACAGCTACAACTACAGCACGTTGGTTTTTTTCTTTACCCAAATCAGGTACAACAATAGACCCGTATGTTGTTTCATCTTCTTCTACGGGTTTAACAATAACTGCATCAAACAATGCTTCTAATTTTTTCATAAGACTTTTTAGAATTTAAATATACAAAAAATAACCTAGGAGGCAAAATAAATTAATTGATCTTTAAAGATCGGGGTTTAGCTGCATTAGCAAATGGAATTGAAATTTCTAATAACCCATTAGTCATTTCAGCAGCTGCTTTAGTTAAATTAAATTTGGAGCTAATTTTATATCCCAAATTAAAGGATCGTTTAGCTACTCCTCTGTGAATATACTTGTACCCATTATCTGTTTCATCTTTCCCCTTAGTGTAGGAAACACGAAGTACATCTCCTTCGATGTCGATATTAACATCCTCTTTAGTGAGACCAGTGCAAGCAATTTCAAAATGTAGACCAAAATCTGACTCGTAGATGTCTACAGGGTGAGGAATTTTACTTTCCACTACAGGAAAGAAATTACGGTCAGGTTCGAAAAAGTTTCGAAATAATAAATCAAAAGGGTGAACGCTTTGTTCTAAAATACGTGTACTCATAGTTACAAAATTTGTGAGTGCCTAAGCTACTCGGTTAAAAAATAAAACAATTTACTGCCTCCTAGGTCAGTTTTGTTATACATATAGTTAAAATACATTTTCTGCGCGTCTAATCATATAATAGGTGCTAGTTATTTTACCTGTTTTAAATGTTAATCTCATTAAACCTTTACTACTTAATTGGATTAATCCCTTATCTGAGTTTTTATTTACATTTAAAATATCTCTAAATTTATCTAAGTCAAAGGGTACTTTAACTCCTATTTCATTTATAACACCCCTTAATTGGTATGATATTTTATTTTCATGTCCACCTTCTTCGCCAAAAATAACCTCACAAACCGGGTCACCATCTAAATCCTTAGTAGTGCTCATAATTAAATTTGCAGTTTCAGACATTGCACTTCTTGCTTTAACGAGATTAAATACATCTTCTGGAGTTAATTCCAATTTTACATCATAAAGGGGTTCGTTTACAGAACCAACCCTAGGGATAAGTAAAGCATCTGCTAGTGCATATACAGTATTAAATTTTTCGTCTGATATTTTTAATTTAGTAGGAATTTTATTTGTTTTTTCTACTTCCATCAGTATTTCACCTTCGCATAAATCAACTAATGATTGGACTTTTTTAGTATTAAAGATAGGCAAATCTATATCTTCAAATCCTATATCTTCACATCTAACATTCCCTATAACATCTTTACTAGGGGTGGTAAAATTAACAGATAAAACATTATCCTTAAAAGACCATACTACTTGCTCATTCATTTTTAAGTAATACTTACTTATAAAACCTTGTAAATCTACTTTTTTAATCATAACTAAAAATTAAAGAATTGTTGTTGGTAGGGATTTAAATTAAAAACCCATCCTAAATCATCAAAAAACCCTTCCAATTTATTTAAAAGAATACTATCAAAAATCTTTTTTCTATCAGCGTATTTTTCTATGAATTCATTTATTTTAGGTGGGATATCTGCACCCGGCATGAAAGCTAATGATTCTATTTGGTATGGATTAGGTTTTAAATAAATCCATTTAATTTTACTACCTTGGGTAATATAGGGGTACTGTGTATTAAGTTTCCAAAATCTAAGTAAATCGTTATAGGCAACAGTAGCTTTAATGGCAGCGGTAGCACCTTTTTCTAAAGTAGAGAACATTTCGCCAGCACGTGGTTTTCTACTAACATATTTATTTAGTTTTTTTACGGATTGAGGATTACCCAATTCAGTAAGAGAAATAGTACCATCTAATATTTGTGATTTAAATTCCTTAACCCTGGTAATTATTTCTTCTTGTTCTGTACCTTTTAATACATCAACTAAAATATTTTTAAAAAATTTACCCAAAATAGGAGGAAAATTAGCTTTTTTGAATTCTAATCCCTTTACATCTAGTGATTCTTTAGCTATACCTTCCTGTTTTGTAATCCATTGAGCATACCTACGTGTAGCTCTAAAGTATGCAGAACGTATAACACATTCCGTTTTCATCTCTAGACGGTGGTTATTTACATTAAAACATTCACTAGCTAAAGTATCATAGGAATCAGTAATGATGTCCTGATATTCTAGGGCTAATTTTTCAAGTGCGGAATCCTTTTCCTCACTAGTCATTTGTTGAAAATTAGGATATAGATTTTTTAATATGGGTTCCGCATGAATATACACTGAATCTGTATCCATATAGGCACAATAGTTAGTGTCCCCTTTATCACAAATATACCAAGGTGTATCTTCTAAATGCTTCATTAAAATCTATCTTCTATAGATGGACCTTTAAATATCCCACCATCTTTTTCTCCCCGTGAATTTAATAAGGGACTATCTGTTCTTATAATAAAATGCTGTTTTTCTTCTTCTAATAAAATTTCTCCACCATGCTTAAGAAGTTTCTTAAACTGTTTAATTAAAGTTTCACTCCAATTTTCACTTAATTTTATAACTTCTTTTTTATCTATTGGTCTACCGTTTAGTAAAACTATAGAATCCCTTTTGAATGCGTGTCCTGTTAGTTTCATAATGCAGGTGTTAATTTTTTTATTTTTTTATTCATGTGTCTATTAACACATAAAGCCGATTCTTGAATAATTCTTTGACCACTTAGAGTAATAGCCTCTGATAATATAACAGAACCATATCTAAAACTAGGTAATGCTGTTGCTCCATATAAGGAGTTAAGTAGGATTTTCATAGTATATTGTTTCATATGAAATGATGCACCTAATCCATTATTGCCCGATTTATACGCTTTTTTCATTTCTGTTTTATACTCAACCCTTTCCTCAAACCATTTATTAAGTATAGTAGACAAAACAGATTGTTTATCAGTTCTAAAAAATACACCATTAGCAGATACAGACATATTCATGTCCCTAATTAAGTTTATTAGTCCACTTACTTTTATTTGTGTACGTTGGCGTTTAGCATTTTCAATTATTATTTCTTCATCTGGGTCTTTATTCATTAGATCATTTAACCCTAAACGATTATTCCTATCATCAGCATCAACTATCCTACCTACTAAAGTTTCTTTTCCTATATTAATGGTCATAATAATAGAAGGATATAGTGAAGTTAAATCCTCATCAAACATGTAGTTGTAAATGCCTGCCTTAGGGCAAAATAAAAACCCACCAGCGTATCCCTTTTTCTCTATATTATTTTTATCCTTAGAAGGTGGGATAATACCCTGCTCTAGTAGGTATGCTGAAATAGCTCCATCTTGGGTTTTAGTGTTAGCATAAACCTCACTGTAGTTATGTTTTCCCTTATGTGATAGATTTTTAGTTAGTGCTAAATATTCTAATTTTTCATCCAGTAATTTAAGTATTTCTACATCACGAAAGTTATATTCAATAAATTTATTAATATCAGCTTCAAATAAATCATCCAGATTACCTTCATATTCAATTTTATTTACACCAACATATTTTTCGCCAATAGCATCTAAACGATAAGAGGGTTCATCTGCCCAACTATACTTTTTATGTAAACGCATGTAGTCAAGAGATTCTACCCCTGCTATTTGAATATACTGATCTTTTAACCAGGTAGTTTCCCTTACTATACCAATAGGGGATAAGTACCTAGCTATGTCCTCTCCCAATACATTGCATATTCTATAATAGAGATAAGGAACATCAAAATAATCGCTATTCCAACCTATAATAATATCAGGGTCCATTTCCCTAAATTTCTCAATAAACTTACTTAGTAACTCCCGTTCTGTTTTAACCGGAATAATCTCTTGATTATTATTCTTAGTACGTTGGATTTGAGATTTAGTATCCAAAATTAGTATGCCCCATTCGTCTACTTGTTTATCATACCAAGCTACTGAAGTTACTTTTTTAGGAGCACGTTTTATGTATTCCTCAGTAAGGGCATCACCCATTTCGGTTTCAATATCAAAAAATACTTCTCTATGGGTTTTAGATGGTTCGTCATTTATACCGTATTTCTCTATAAGAAATTTTTGATATGCAGTCATATCATGAAAATGCAAGCCAGGGGTATCTCTATCCCATTTAGATGTAGATTTTAAATATTCACCATCTAAACCTCTGTGAGTGGCAGAACCTTTATCACATTCAATATATGCTCTATTAGTCCATTCTATTTCTTCATGACCATAATCGGTCCATAAATGAACTTTATACTTATTCTTACCTATAAATTTAGCGTATGCTTTTTTATACATTAAAGAATTTTGATAAGTCAGGACGGAAATAATTAATTGATTTCATTACTTTTTTATCACTAGTTCTATATACTACGTAATTACTTCCTACTTCCTCATAATGGCAAGGTTCACCCTGTTCCTCAGAACGTACCTTAACGGTTTCCTCAGCCTCCCCTAACGTAGTACAGATTTTAGATAGATTAGAAGCTTGCACTTCTTGATATGCTTCCCAAATTTTATCTTTTAATCCAAATACTAGGGCACCATTACCTAATCCTACATAAGTGATATCCAAGATAGCATCTAGTATTTCCTGAATATTTTCCTGTTCAACTGCTTCTCGGAGTTCATCTAATTCCTCCTGAATAAAGTTGATAACAAATTCAGCATCCTTTTTATTAATGGTAGGTGTGGATCGGTTTTGCCAATCTTTACCCATTACTGTATTAAATTCTTCTACTTCAGTAATAAACGGAATATATTGTCCCTCAAACTTTGAAACAATATTATCCGCTAATTCCTCAGTCCATACCGTAGGATCATCCTGAAATGGGAGTTGTATTAGGGATTCCCTAATTTCTTGTTTAATTAACTTTTTGAAATATGACATAACACTTTATTTATGGTGTAAATATAATAAAATTTTTTAGGGTATACAAGTATTATTGTAAATAAGTTTATGAAATATGAATTAAACTAGACCATAATTCATGGGGTACATCAGCACAAAATTTACTATTAGGAGCAAGAATAACGGATACGGCATCATGAGAATGTAAAGACTCTTGATGTGAACATATAACACGGAAATCCTTAACCCTTTTATCTTCCACTAACTGCTCATATAATAACCTAGCAGCATCCTCTACAAATTTAAGATAAGAACCATTTAATTCAGCAAAGGCCATTTCATCTTCTCTTTTAACTATTACTTGAGTTTCAGTATGTAATGCTTTATCACACATTTCTTTTAAATCCTCAATCCATACTAATTCATCAAATTCAATAGATATCCTAGTTACTGATCTTTGGGAATGGGAAACAGTAGCTTTGTTTCTATACTTTCTGGCAAACTCGGCTAATTCATAAGAACAAGGACAAGCAGATGAGTAGACAAAATCAAAATGAATAATTTTCTTTAACACACCACTTTTATCTAAATTGCCTTCCAAGGTTACATCATAATATTGGTAACCTTCTAATCCCGAACGAAGTGAAGGTTGGATAATAGGATATGAGAATTTAAGTGCTACTTTAGCATCAAACGATTTTAATTTATCCTTATAACTTGAAAGTACGGTTTCTAGCTTATCAATGCTAAACACATCATTTTTGAATTCATAAAAAGATCTCATAATACGAGACATATTAATTCCCTTCTTATGCGCTTCAAGAGATACCGTACCTGTTACCTTAGTTTCAAGTTCAATCTCACCACCATCTTTTTTTCTATATCTCAGAGGTAATCTGAAATTATGGATTCCAACTTGTTGAATTTCTACGGGGGAACCCTGAATTAATGAAGATGGACCATTTTGTAGATCTGGAAATGTTTCAATATCTTCTTTAGTGGGTTTATATTTTGAATCATATTCCCTATTAGGTTCATTATACTTAATGGAATGTTCATTTTCTTCGGGTTCCTTATATGATTTAACATCACCTACCCATTCATACTTTTTTACAAATTTAGTTTTACCTTTCATATTTTATTTTATTTTAAACACATCTTTCTGTATCAAAAGCCATAATATGGCTTCTACCAGTAAATCTCCATCCTTTATCTCTCACAAAATTCATTACCACTGGGTATGATTCCATTAAGGATACTCTATCATCTCCAGCAGGCATTGCCCATACTTTATCCCTAGGTATTTCTAATTCATCTAAAAACTCCTCCACTTCGGGTGCTATAGATAATTCTTTATCCAATACGGGTTTAATATGGTAATCCTTATGATATTCAATAGAAGATTTAATAGCTTCCTTATTTAACCTTTTACTATTATGTTTTTTAATCATAACTTCAGTAACTTCTTCTCCCAAGGGAGTTATGGCTCCTAATTGAGGAATAGAATTACTAAACTTAGGTGAAATAGACAATAAATCAATAGGATAATCAGTTTCTAAGAAATGTGATCCTTCAGTTTCAATGGTGATAAAAATACCTCGTTCATGAGCAAAATGAGTTAATTCATTTACTAAAGCAGGATGCATAGTAGGTGAACCACCTGTTAACATCATTTCCTTTATATGAGGATTATCATCATACATTTTAATAATATCATTAAAACAAAATGTACCCTTTTCTGGATGGATTGATGTATACCAACTGTCACACCATCCTCCTTCTCCAAAATAACATCTGTGGGTACATCCTGTAGTTCTAACTACTATTGTGGGATAACCCTGTCTAGAACCCTCAGATTGAACCGCTGTATACAGTTCAAGTACTTGTAATGGTTTTTCGTAAGATCTAAGCCTCTTGCACTTCATAAATTGCACTATTTTTTTCGTGTTCTCTAACTTCTACGGATACTATTCTACATCTATCATAAGTATCTTCTTTTACCCAGTCATTAATTTTATGGTAAAAATACTCCGCAAATTTTTCTGCTCCAACCGCTGGTATTACTCTTAATTGAATTACTCCTTTACTATCTAATTTTTTGAATTCCTCCAATGACGGGTCATCTTCGGATATAATAACAGTATGGTCTAACATATAATTTAACCAATCTTTAAGATTCATACCATCAATCAAAACTTCAGATCTTTTTGCCCTACCAAAATCTACTACCCAGTTTCTACCATCTAAATCACCCTCATAAGTGATTTTTAGTGAAACAGAATATCCATGGAGGTATTGGCAGTGTGTATCTACTGCTTTCCATTGCCTAAAACAAGTGGAAAAACCATCATATATTTTTGTTGATCTATAATTATTCATTTTCATATTTATTTAAAACATCTAATACGTGGGATTTTGCTTTGGTCCAATGTACTATTCCCGTTTCATCTGCATACCTTACAGGATCAGGTCTATCTAATTTAATAAAAGCCTCAATACGTTCTACTGAAGAAGCTGATTTGTAATCAGAATACCATTTTCCATCAATTTGAATTGGTTTATAAGAAGTGTTAGTTCGAGAGTAAACTTCATTGAATTCTAAACGTAATTCATTACATAATATTTCACCGTCTTTTAGGATATCAAACTTATCTCCTTTAAGGTAAGGGGTAAAATATCCTACTTTTTCAGCATCCCAATTACCAATTCTAAAGGCTGCATCATCTGCATCTCTAAATTCTTGTCTACAATCCGGGTAAATGGCATGGTCACCAGCATGAATACCTAATGCAATATCAGTATTATTACTATTAGCATTAGCTTCTGATAGGGCAACTGCTTGAACTAGTGAAGCAAATATTTTATTTCTATTGGGCACTACTGTGGCTTTCATATTTTCTTCAGCATAATGACCTTCAGGTACATCATCTCCACCTTCTACAAGATTAGAATTTAATAAATTAACTAAACCATCTAATTTAATGACTTGGTATTTAATAAAGTGTCCCTCAGAATTTAAATATTCTACTAATGATTGAGCTCTTTCAAGTTCTACCCTATGTTTTTGACCATAATCAAAAGATATAGCAGTTACTTGATCATATTCTGATAAACATCTAAGTAATAAAGTAGAGGAGTCCATCCCTCCAGAAAGACTAATTACAACATTTTTATTCATAGGTTGTTATTTAAATATTTTTTAAACATATTAGTATTATGAAAAATTAAGTCTAAGTTAACATTAGAAAATTCTACATCAGCATAATCATTCATATTTGCCCCTGGTTTAGGATGAATACCATACATATCATATTTTACTCCTTCTAATGCCGCCATTACTGGGTTTGATGTATCTATTGTTTTTATAAATTTAAATTTACTATAAAAGTTAAACTCAAAGGGACATGCAGTACCTAAAAGGTGAACATTATCTCTATCAGTTAATAATCCATGTTCATAAAGGTACGAAATAGTATCCACTCTTCCAAGTGCCTTTGCTAAGTAATCAGGTAAATTAGGATTATTTTTTTTATAATGATTAGCCCCATAAGAATAGGCTAATTTTTTATAACCTAAATCTTTTAATACTTGAGTGCATACACTAACTGTTTCTCTAGTATTAGATTGGATTACTGCTACCTTAGTGGTATTTTTAGGGAATGGAATATTGATCCATTCTCGAGCGTTAACCACGGTTTTACTGTAATTTTCCCATACATCAGGTACAATAAATTCATCAGGCTCTAATTCTGTTACCCAATACAATAATCTGTTTGTATCATAAGCTGTTCCTAATTCATGAAGGGAATTATCCATAATAATGTACCTTCCCTCTTCTTTAGCATCCAGAAAATGTTGTTTATATTGTTCATTTAGATCTAAAAGATGTGGTAAGCAAAATTCATAATCATTAAACTTTTTACTAGCGTTTAATAAACAAAATGGAACCTCATGATTTACTTTTATCATATACTATACTTTTTTGGTCTACCTCTTTTACTACGAGGTTTTTTATCAAATAATTGTTCACAACGATAATAAAACTCCTCCAGGTCTCCACTAAAATCCTCTATCTGTTCATAATACTCTTCTCGTGTCATTTTGAATTCCCTAAGAAATTCTTTTTGGAGAGTTTGTAGTTTTTGTGGTTCATCACGTTCAAAATCCTGCCATAAACGTTTTTTGCGTTCTATAGCTAAAGAAAGTTTGGGGTTAGCACCCTGTGCACCTATACTTTCCTGAACTAATTCCCTCGCTTCTAGTTCAAAATATAATGCTTGCCAATAGTAAATGCTGAAGTCAAAATCACCATTTTTAATTCTATCTAATAATGGTCTTGAATTAAATAATGGTTTATTTTTTGGACCCCAATTTCTCCACCAATAAAATTGATTGTATTTAAGGGGAGTGTAGTTAGATAATTTTTTCAGTATAACTTCTTTTGAGTGCATTAACCTATTTGTACTAAATATACGAAAATTCTTTAAAATAACCTAGTAAATAATAGTAAGATCATCATCTTCTTTATCCTTTAGTTTAAGTAGTTCCCTTTTTTTTCTTTCTAAGGATTTTAGTCTTTGTTTACGTTTTAGGGATGACTTAGTAGTTTGTTTAGCCTGTTTTATAGATTTTTCTACATTTTTTAATTCAGCATCTATAAAATTAGTTTTTTTTTCTTCCTCAGAATTGGGTTTACTTTCCCCTAAATCAGGAAGATCGTCCGAATCTGCTTCTAATTCTACAATAGGTGTTTGGGTTATAACTACTTTTTCACCATAGATATTTTCTCTTTTTTTTGGGAATGCTTGACTAAATGCAAAATTAGCAGCCAATACTAAACATATGGCTAAAGGATCAAATACAAATACAATAATTAAGATAAGAATATTAACTGTCTTATCCATATCCCAACCAGATATTTTACTAATATACTTTAGTGGACCCAATTCAGCTGCTACATCAGAACTAATTTCAGTTTCAAATCTTTCGTTTTCTAGTGCTAAAATAGTAGAATCTAATTTTGAGATATCATTACTAACTCTTAAATATTCCTCGTTAGCTATCTCTAACTGGGTAGATAATAATTGTCTTTGGTCTCCTGCTCCATCTCTATCCACCCAACTATATTCAATATTATTAATACCTTCATTTAATTGAGTAATTCTTTCTTGTACTGAATTAGCTGTTTCTACCCTTGAAGATTTCTGCTGTTTGTAATTATCTATCCTTGAATCAAAAATAGCTAATTCTTTTTGGGTGATACCCTCTTTATTAGCTGTTTCCTGATAAGCAGCGGATAGATATCCATAAATTCCCATGGAAGTAATTCCAATTAAAACTATAACCGATAAGGTCAAATAAATTTTAAGTAATCTATTTAAACTAGACCAATATTGATGTAATAAAGAAGCTACTACCAGTTTAGAAACTTCTAATGTTCCGGTCATTATAATAACAGCCGTAGCTGCACCCGCAAATAGTTTAGACAGCCCAATCACTGAAAAAGTAGCGGCTGACCCTGATATTGCAAGGGCAGTTACTGCTATTATTAATGGAAATATTATTTTCCTTAAAAAAGAAAACATTTGGGATTAATTTATCCTCTTAAAGCGCTTATAAGTTTGGTACCTGTTACACCTAGGGCTACACCGGCTACGAAGGGCATTCCCTTCATCCAAACAATAACTCCTGCCACAGCGGCAGCTCCAATTACAAAATACTTTGAAGTTAATACTTCTTTTACTTTAGCTATAATGCTCATAATAAATAAAATTGGTTAATAATAAATACATAAAATTCAACTACCCATCACAACTCAAACACTCATCTGTGGTTCTTGACCCAATATCTCCCTTAATTACCGAATCAGTTCGTAAATAATAAAGTGTTTTAACCCCCAACTTCCATGCTTCCATATGTACTTGATTAATCCATTTAGGACTATCTGTTGGGGAAAACGCAAGATTAAGCGATTGAGTTTGATCTATATACCTTTGGCGTATAGCCGCCTGACGAACTAATTCCAATTGATTAACCTCAGGAAAGGTTAAAAATACTTCTTTTTCATCTTCCGATAAAATTTCATTAGGAAGGTTTTGAACAGATCCATTATCTGCCATAATTTGGTCCCAAATTTTACTCCTGTTATACCCTTTTTCTTCTAAAGCTTGCTCTAGAACGGGATTTTTAACAATGAAGGAACCCTTAGCCCCATTAAAGACATATACATTAGCTGGATAAGGTTCAATTCCTGCAGAACAAGAATTAATTCTGGAATTAGAAACTGTAGGTGCAATAGCTAAAACATGGGTATTTCTCATACCAGTTCCTTTACACCATAAAGGCTCACCATATTCGGCTGCTAAATCCCTAGATGCTGCTTCGGCTTTGGATCTAATGCTATTAAAAATAGTATGAGTCCAAGCAGTGGAGGCTATAGAATTAAAAGGCAATCCTTTTTGTTGTAAGAAGGTATGCCACCCCATAACTCCTAATCCTAGAGCTCTTCCTTTTTTGGCATGTCTATGAGAACGGACCATAGAATCTTTACCACTTGTTTTTTGAATAAACTCCTCCATAACTCCATCCAAAAACCAGGTAGCGGTTTCAACTACATCTGTATCTTTCCACTCATCATATTTAGCTAAGTTAAGAGATGATAAACAACAAATAAAACTATGTTCTTCATCTGTATGTAAAGTAATTTCAGTACAGATGTTTGTCATAGAGACATTAAGATTATTCATCATATAAGCTAATGGATTATGCTTATTAATATTATCTTCAAACATGATATATGGTTCACCTGTTTCCATTCTTGATTTAAGAATTTCTAACCATAAACTCATAGCTTCAGGATCCCTATCTCCTAACTTTTTCATAAAGTTATCATCCACAGAGACACATTGATGAAGATTAAGACACTGTCTGTTAGGATCACCTTTTGGCCTCCTAATCTGCATGAATTCTCCTATATCCGGGTGGTTAATATTTAAGTTAACAGATGCCGCTCCTCTTCTTACAGATCCTTGATTGGTAGCAATAATAGTGGAATCATAAATCTTACACCATGGAACTACGCCTTCGGACTTACCATTTCCTCTAATAGGTGCTCCTCGTTCTCTAATTCGAGAAACAGAAATACCTACACCACCACCGTATGAGGTTAATCTCATTAGTTCAGCATTAGTTAAACCAATACCTCTAACAGAATCAGGTGTATCAATCCCAAAACATGAAATAGGCATACCTCTATCTGTACCCATATTACTTAAAACTGGGGAAGCCAAACCAATCCATCCATTCCAAATGTATTTAAAAAATTTAGATGCCAATTCAGGTTTATTTAACCTATCTGCTACCGCATTAGCAACCCGTCTAAAAGCTTTTTTAGGTGTTTCACCAGGTAATAAATAACCCTTAGAAATGGTGGCTAAAGCCACTTCATCAAAAAATTCCGGATAATCCCTACCCTTTACCCATTGACTATAATCTGAAATTAAATTACTATCCATTTTAAAATATATCTTCCATTTCCCACTTAACATGTCCTTTAGAGTAATTGGTTACTCTATTAGCAAAGAAGTCAGTATGCTGTTTTCCACCAGAAAGAGCATCAAACCATTTCATATTATCTACTGCTTTTAAATCCACATCTATAATAGCTTTATAACCTAAATCTTGTAATTTAATATTAACTCTATGTTTGATAAAGTTTTGAAGGTCATACTTGGAACATCCCTCTAATTCACCCAATTGATATACTTTATCTATAAAATCTAGTTCTAGTTGAAGTGATAATAAAGCAGCCTCATTAATAGCAGCTTCAAGTTCGGGGGTTTTAAGTTCCGGTTTATTTTCTACTAAAGCTCTAAATAACCAACAACCCGCCTCTGAATGTAATGATTCATCTCTAATACTCCATTCTACTATTTGACCTACTCCTTTTAATTTGTTTCTAAGTTTAAAAGATAATAAAATAGCAAATGAAGAAAATAAATTTACACCTTCAGTAAATGCAGAAAATATGGCTAATGATTTAGCTATTTCATGCCAATCCTTTTCGCCATTAAAACTATCTCTAACATTCATTAGATTTTCTATTTTAGCCATAGTAGTTTCATCTTCTAAAAACTCACTAAAGTCATCTAATCCTAATTCTTCATTAAGCAAAGAATATGCTTCAGCATGAATAGTTTCAAATGCCCCAAATGTAGTAGCCATCATAATAATTTCTGGTTTTCTAAACCATTTGGTTACTAATCCTGACCAATAATCATTTACTACTGTTTCTGTTTGGGCAAATCCTTTTAGAATAGTACCTACTATATCTTTTTCTATATCAGTTAAATTTTGCTTCCAGTCATTAACATCTGACATCATAGGTACTTCGGTATGTAACCAATGAGCTTGTTGTTGTTTTAACCAATATTCATGTGCTTTAGGGTATTCAAAAGGTTTATAGGGGATTCTTTCTTTAGTTATATCTTTGGCCATTATTAAGTTTTTTTAATGTTACATCTTAAGTTCAAAGAACTTACTTTGTAACTGTTTTTTATCAAAATTATCAAAATCGCTATAAGGTTGTGAAGTCGGTTGGGGAGTTTCTTCGGATTCGTCATACTCTTTAATCTCAAAATGGCCAGTAGACGTATTAGCCTTTACTCCAAAAGTAAGGCCGTCTACTCCATATCTGTTTTTCATGATATGAAATCTCCCTGTTCCGTTTACTTTATCTTCACGCTTACGAGAAAGTGACACACAAACATCCGATATCATAATCTTATCATATGAACCAGCTGCTTTATCACCTTCAACAATTTCGTCCCTAGCACCCGCTCTATTTACCTGAGAAACGGACCAAATAGGGAGGTTTAATTGTCGTGCAAGCCCTTTGATGCTCCTATAAATATGATCTAATTCTCCCTTCCTATCAGAACTTCGTTTTTTTGTTGAAAGAAGATCAATATAATCTATAATTATTAAGTCAGGTTTAACACCTAAATTTTCCGCTTTTTGTATATGGGATTCTAGGGTGGATGTAGTAGCAACACCTATGGGATATTCCTTAATAATAAGTTGCCCAGGGATTTTATCTACTACTTCTTCTACTTCTTTTCTATGACGTGTAATTTGATCAACAGGTAATTGGGTAAAAAACGCATCATAACGTCTCCCTACATAATCCTCACCTAGTTCTAAAGTATAGTGTAAAACATTATAACCCATTTTTACAGCATGTCCCCCTAAAGATACTAAACACCATGATTTTCCTCCCCCCGGATTACCAAATATCAATCCCAAATCACCATTACCCAATCCACCTTGAACTAAACTATTAATTTTATCCCATGGGGTGGGTACAGTTTTTCTATTATCCTCCCTGTATCTGGATTCTACATCTTTAAGATATTCATGTCCTATATTTTTATCCTGGCCACTTTTCATAGCGGATTCAATCATAAACTTAATGGAATCATAATCTCCAACTTTAAGCATATCCACAGACTGTAGTAGTGCTTTTTTTAATTGTTGGTTTTTACAAAAATTAGAAAATTCCTCTTGAACATATTTTAAATCTTCATCTGAGGCTTCATAAGCATGTCTCAATTGTTCCTTAATGGATAATTGCAATACTTCATTTTCTACTTTTTGAAGTTCTACTTTAAGAACATCCATAGAAATGTTAGTATTATAGGAATCATAGTACTTTATAATTTCCTTTATAATCCACCTATGAGCCGAATTAGGAAAATCTTCATCACTCAAAATATCTATGATATTTTGTAGAAACTCCTTAGATGTAAGGAGAGAAGAAATCACCTTAATTTGGAAAGGGTGACCGTACTGTTCTATACTTTTTAACGTCAACTTTTATTTTTTAAATTGTTCAAAAACATCTTGTAGCCAAAACTCCACATTTCTAATGATACCACCTATTTGGTCTTCGTCATACATTTCAAGAAATGTTTTAGGAATATAATTAAGATCTTGGTCTTCCGCAAGTTCTTTTAAATATTCCTTATCAGATTCATCTATCATGGGGTTAGATAAATCCATTAATTTATAATTTAATTCCAATTCATCTATGCTATTTAAAACCCTAGCATAGGTTATATTATCTTTGAATTTAGATTCACATATAGTTACTATATCCCCCAATGTAACATTAGGCTGTTCCAATTCAGGGAATTTTTTAAGTAGGCCTTTTTTACCTAATCCTTTTACTCCCTTGATTCCATCTGAATTATCACCTAATAATGTTTTATATACTATAAAATTACTAGCAGGTATTCCAAATTTATCTTGAACAGTTTGAGTAGTGTAGAATTCCTTTTCTATGGGTCTAAAAACTGCTACATTTTCATTTACTAACTGAAGAAAATCCCTATCACTAGATACTATAAATGCCTTATCATCCTCTGATTTTATAAGAATTTTAGATAAATGAGCTATAATATCATCCGCTTCTACTTTGTCTATGGATGCAATTTTAATAGGGAGGACCTTCAAATAATGAATTAACCTTACTAATTGATCTACTTTTGCATCATGTTCATCTTCTAGATTTTCGAAGATTTCCCAGTTAGTAATTCGTTTAGTATTTCTACCTGATTTATAATCAGCAAGAAGATTTTTTCTGTTATTTGAAGATCCTGCCCCATCAAAAACCACATAAACCTGTGTGGGTTGGATTTGTCTTATTAGTACCCCTAAAGATCTTAGGAAACCACCTAATCCCCCTACATGCATTCCCTTAGAATTTACCATATTTAAAATAGCAAAATTTCTAAAAAATAAATTTAAACCATCTATAAGTAAATAACGCTCACCTGTTTTTTTGGGTGCCTTATTTTCTTGAACTTGATTAAGAATGTCTAGGGGACTACCTGTTTCCATATAACCTTTGAGTTAAATATACAAAAAATAATACGTTAAACCAAAGAACCTATACAGGTTCTTCAGTAAACGTGTTTACATAAATATCCTGAGATTCTTCCTCTCCAACTAATTTAAAATCAGTACCTCCAAGAATTTTTGACCACTCCTCGGATTTGGATTTTTTATAGTTGTTAATAGCATTAGGACTTTCCTCTATAAAACCATGTGGTGTCATTACAATTTTACCTCTAGTAGTAACCCCATTAATATGGTTTTTATCAATCTGGATATTTACTCGCTTAGCAAATTCTACTTGTTTACCATCCTTAATTGCTTTAATTTTAGATGTACCTGCAGACATAACATTACCAAATGTTACTACAAAGGTAGAATCATACCACATTGCATAACCTCCTTTATTCATAAGTTTAGGTTGACCCATGGGAGATTCTGGTTTTAGGGTCCATACTTTATTAATGCAAACTAATGTATTAGTATACTTAGAAGATTCCTTGCGTGATAATGTAATCCTTTGATTTACATTATTTGCAAACTGTGTGGACATGGCGCCAGCATTCCATTCATTATTATTTTTATTAGAACGAATAGATAATTCACAAGGAATGCTACCAATAGAATCCCATAGGAATACTAAATCATAAGGTAGATTACCTTTTTTCTGTTCATCCATTAAATCAAGAATAAATGCGGATACATCCTCAATAGTATTTAAACTTTCTCTATCTGCATAAATAAAGTCGCCTTCATATCCCAATACTTCACCGGTATCTTCATCAGCAATTGGATTAACTTCCAATCCCATTTGGATGGCATGTTCCCAATTCCATTTCATCTCCGTAATAATAAAAACAGGTAAAATACCATTCTTTTGGGCAGAAACCGCAGTTTCAATTAATGCAGTGGTTTTGCCGGTATCAGAATGGCCGCGTAAAAGCACTATATGACCCATTGGAATACCCGGAATAGATGTTACAGATTGAAATGCATCTGATAAGGGTATCCACTGTTGTTCTTTAAACTTTACGTTTTGATCTAATCCCTTTTTAGTTTTAAAGTTTTTAAGATCAAATTTGGACTTTATTTCTTTAGAGACTGCCTCCGATAATGATTTACTTTTTCTAGCCATAATATACTACTAATTAAAATGGTAAATCATCTGTTGAATCACTAAATAGATCGTTAAATTTATCCGCTTTAGTTTTCTTAGTAGCATCAGTATTTAAAGAATAATTACTTTCTGTTGGAGATGGTACTGGAGATTTGCTAACATCAACTTTTGTTTCAGTTTCCGAATCTGGATCTAACCAACTTTGTAGAAATCCTTTAATTTCATCAAACGAGTATTGTTTAAATATTTTAAAGGGATCAGCTTGTTCGTTAAGATACTTTTGAATCTCATCTTTATCTTCGGCAATAGGAGATACTTTAAGTGACACAGTAGCAGTAGTTTTATTGTAAGGTGTGCCTGTTACTTCTGGTCCTACTGTAGTAAGTTTGATATCACGTCCATCTAACATATCAGTATAATCACCGATTTCTTCATCAGCTGCCATATTAAGGAATGTTTGATAAATTTCCTTACCAAATTGCCATAATTTAACACCCTCATCTTCTTGACCTCGTACTAATACAGGAGCAAAAATACGAGTTTTAGGATCTAATTTTTTAGCTAGGCGCCAATTTTCCCTATCATTGCTCTGACGTAATTGTTTAGCAAATTCCATGATAGGATCTTTTTGCTTCCAATTAGCTGGGGATGCAATTACTCGTTGTCCAATTCCGTAGTAAAACATCATTTCCGTAAATGGAAATTCAGGTCTAAATTTAGAAGGTACAATTCGGACTGTTTGTTTACCAATGCTGGGTTTCCAAAATAAGTTTTTCTTTTGTCCTCCTCCACTTTGTGGCTGTTGTGTATTGAGCGAAGCCAGACGCTCCTTAATGACGTTTAAATCCATTCTATAACATTTTAGGTTTATATAATTGCTGTAAATATACGAAGCCCTTTTGGGCTATCCAACTAAAGTTCAATAATTTTATGAATCTTAGTTTTTAGTTGTTTGAATTCATCCTTATTAGTAAGTAAGATAGAATTTCTATAGTGTCTCCATTCAATAGGAAACTTAGTATCTACTACACCTCCATTTAATTTGCGAATTAGCTCATTTAAAGCATTAATAGTATAAAGTGTATTAGATTCCTTTTTTCTATGCACTAAGATAGTACCAGAGGGGATTTCTGAAAGGTTAGTGGTATCAACATTATATGTGCAAGCATATTCATTATTAGATTGAATGTATAAAATAAATATTTTCCCATACAGAATATCGTATGTGGAAGAGATATCATATACCAATTCGTCTAAATCCTCAATTGTAGAAAACGTACAAAATAATTTATTCCCAGCCAAACCTTCTAAATTTATATCAAAACTATCCAATGATGTTCTATTATAAATATTAGAGGGATTGTAAAGAAGAGTAGTTTGTTCCATAACTTAATTTTATTCGCAACCCAAATTCTTTAAATAACATTTTTAATTCATCTATTAAATATTTTTCCGATTTATCAAAATCAAATAAAAATGAATCATAATTATATAATACTAGTTTAGTTTGCTTATTTTTTAGTATCTTAAATATTCTCCACAATATAAGAACATTATTTGAGGTCTCCAAATTCTGAAGTAAATAATTTAACAATTTAGGAGGATTAATATCTTCCAGTTTATCTTTTTCAAATCTATATTTTGATACAGGACATTCAATGAATCCATTATTATTAAATTCTTCCCAAATTATATTAGTAAATTGTTTAGCTTTTTTAAAAAATTCCAATTCTGAGTATTTACCAAAATTGCCACTGTATAACATCTTAAAAGTAAGTTGTTTAGCTTCTTTATATTCCACTCCATACATTTTGGCAAAAGCTGCATGTATGTCTTCTTCATTAAATTTATAATCTATAAGTTTAGCCAATAAAGAGGGATGATATGCTGAAATATCCATTTCTAAAAATAAGTCATTAGAGGGTATAAATGCTTCCCTAGAATCATCTTTTTTAGATAAAGCCGAATAGTTTACTCCTCTAAATTTATTAGAAGGCCTAGTGGTTGTAGTTTTGAAGTTATACTGTGTATAGACATTATCATTACATACGCTATGGAATTTTTCTTGGAATTTGTCTCTACATATTTTAATTCCATTGGACTCGAGGGCGTAAAATGCCACTGTAGATTTTCTGTTATAAAAGTCGTTGATAGGTGCATCTATATAAAATTTTAATTCATCATATAAAACCTCACAGTACTCAAAATGTTTAACAACAGGGATTAAAGTATTTAAATCCCTTTTATATGGATACTTAGAATAAAAGTAATTATGGGTTTTAGTAAAGGGTTTTTGATAATTAGGTTTATTAAGAGTTAAATCTATAATATTAGGGTGATAGATATAATGTAAAATCTCCTTTTTATCCCTAACGTAAATAGTATTAAACCTTTCTAACCAAAAGGTGCCTAAAGCGTTTAATGTTTCTTCATGGTTAATAGCTACCATATAACCGTTGTAACCTAAAGGTTTAACATAGATTAAAGAAATACGATTATTATCAGCAGGATGTATGTTATAGCTATGTGGAATTACCTCTACAAATGCCTTAGTAACATCAGTAGTAATAAACTTATCTAATTGATCTTTAGTTTCTATTAACCAAAACATCCATTAAATATACGAAAGTTTTTAGTAACCTCCACCCCCCATAGTAGGAGAAGAAGGAGGGGTATAGGTAGTGGTTGCACTAGGAGTAACTGAAGTGCGGGTAGTAGCAGATTGCGTTTGATTAGCAGTTGAAACAGCTAAATATTGAGTATAATTACCCTGTAAAAATTCAGTTAAACCCGTAGATATACCTAATCTTTTTTGGGTAAGAATAGTAATATTTTTATTTATGGTTTCTACTTCTATTTGAGTACCCCTAATAGTCCATAAAATAGTAAAAGGTCTATAAACTTGCCATAACCACTCTATATTTTTACTTACTATCTTATCATATGTAGTTTTATCAACTTCCAAAAACTTATTATCATTAGCTTTAAATAAAAAATATCTTAAAAATGAACCTATTTGATAATCCTTACGATTGGGTATGGGGTATGTTTGTACCGGGATTTTTTTAGGATTATTTATACCTATTATTTTAGCATAGGTATTAAAATCACGAGATCCAAATTCAATTTCGGATTCTAGGTTATTTACAGGTGCACCCCCTGCATATAATAATGTAGTATCTCTATCTTTTACAGCTTTATCCTTATTTAATTGTAAAGGAATAAGTTTTATAGTAGGTGGGTTTAGTGGTGTTTTTCCAGTAAATATCCCTCCCTTATCATTTTTCCAGTAGAACCCTGCATATGGGGTACCACTAGTAAAAGTATATTCACCTCCACCTGTATATAGATTAGTTTGTATTTTATTTTTTGGGGTATACATTATAATTGTTTAAGAAGCTCCACCACCATTAACACCTCCTATATAGTTTAAATCAGGACCCTGATCACTATTAAATTCTGTACCTTGTCCTCCACTATCAATAAACACTCTAAATTTGGAAGTAAATTGTGCAAGAGTATTAGCAACGCCATTACTAGCACGGGTACCAGTAGCACGTCCTGCTATGATGCAACCTATAAGATTACAAGCTTCTTGTATACTACTAACATCGTTTATAGATCCTTTTAAAAGATAACTATTTAAAAAAGTTACTATAGCCACCTGTATAGCTAGAGCTTCATCTGTAAGAAGTAAATCAGGATTATTTAATAACTCAGGTCTTCCAGTCCTTTCTGCAGCTGCTTTGTATTGGCGTCTATGAGTAGTTTGTACATAAGCTCTACCTCTATACTTGTAACCATCTCCAGATTCAGGGGGGCCATTTAAATCTGTATTGGCATAAACTGTACTAAAGAATTTAACAGGATCTTGTTTGAGGGTATTTACTTGCTCCAATGTATAATCAGAAAGAGTTCTAGAGAAAAGTCGTCTAATATAGTCATTATCATCAGTATTAGAATAATCGGTTTCAACTTTATTTACTAATTTATTTTCTTTAAAAATTCCAGCTAATATAGCACCTCTGGCATACGGGTTTGTAATACCATAATCAATATACATAATTCTATTAAATTTATTAAATCTGCTTGCCTTATTTAAATCTACATCATTAAACCAATATAAAGCTCCTACAGGAGTGGGAAGACCAGCTGCAGTTAGAGGTTCAATATCTATTGGTTGAGCTGCCCCTGCGTTTCCTGTAATAACCTCTCCTTCTATTTCAATTGAAGCAGGGAATAATTTAGGTGGTGGTTTGTATAATTCACCTGTTATATTAACTGGAGAAGGGGATGATAAAGTACCTATTTGAGTAGTCCAACCGGATGGGCTCACCTCATGATTAATTTCTTTTATTATTAGATCTACATTATCCTCTGTATAAGAAGGTGGTAGTACATTATTAGTAAGTTTAAATTTTTGAAATAATTTAACTCCAGAAATACCATCTACTGTTACAGAAAAGTTGAAAGGTAAAAAGAAGGCAGGAGTTATACTTTCTTTATTAGTTAAATCACCCACTATGTAGTTAAAAAATCTGGATGCTGCCGATTGTAAAGTTGTGATATTGGCTGAAGTAAACTGTTTATTTTGGTATACAGCCTGCATTGGAAATATCATATCTTCAAATAAACTATCTAATGTATCTAGAGCATTAGTATTAATGCCATTAACTGTATTAAATTTTTCTTTAATAATTCTATCTTGTAATCCACTATTATATAAAGAAAAAGAAGTAGAATTTGAAGATATTTGATTTCCATTTGCCTGTGCCCCTATAGCTATCATACTAGCAAAATCAGGTGATAATTCAGAGTTAAGATTTATATCTCTAACAAAAGATCCTCTAACATCCCTTTGGACCCCAAAAGCATTAAAAGTAGTAACGCTATCAGCACTACCTGAGGTATTGGTATTAAATTGATAAGTTTGGGGTGTTTTATCTACAAACTTAACTAAACCATCATTATCTATACTTACTTCAATATTATTAACACCACCTAGAGCTGTTGTAATATCCGAAATTAAGGCTTGAAGAAAATCTAAAATAGCTATACCTCCATCTTCATCAGAGGTAAATTGATCTAATAAATTAAGGGCATGTTGGGCATTTACTAAAATATTAGCTAATCTACCAGCATATGGATCCTGTTCTACATTAAATCCTATTAATGCTTCACATTTTTTAAATTTATTATTTATATTAAAGTTAGGAATATTAGGGTAGAAAGGAAGATCCGGTAAGTTAGTATAAGGTATAATGCAAACTAATGGATTGGAGGAAAAATGGCCAGGAAAAGTAAATATATAATTTTCATCAGTCTGGAGAGGCGCATCTGAATCCCCTGCATTCATATCAAATCTACAAATAGGTATATTATTGTCTTTAGAATAAACTAAAAGTTTGTGCTGTATAAGAGAAATTAAAGCACCAAATTTAAGATAAACTTGGGGTGGGGCACCTTCTTCCTCTTCTGTATCTGAGGTTATATTAAGTATAGAAACTATACTTCTGGGTATGATTAATGGACCCCTAGTACCATCCCCATTAACATCTACATCAATAATAGTAGCATCAAGTACATCAAAATCATTTTGTTGTTGTAAATAGGTATCTAAGGAGTTATCTATTTCATAAGACTGCCTATATTCTCCTCCTGTAATACCTAAATATCCACCTATACTTCTAGGTCCATCTCCAGCAAAAACATCCTCAAAAGTATTAGTACCTGCTATAAAATCTATCCCCTGAAGTACAGCACCTTCAAAGGCTTGAAAAACTGTAGAATTAGAATTTTCTATAGCACTTGCGGTTCTTCTTTCTTCGGCCACTTCCACTGAGTTATCCTGTTTAATTTTTCCTTTTACTAATATATAATTTAAAAAAAGGTGAAGAAAAGATTTACTTACAGACATTTTCCTACCTTCACTGACATTAGAAAAATATTGACTAATGACAGCCTTTGAGGGACCAGTATTAATTCTTAATGATTCAATAACACTACCTAAACCTATTACGTTAAGAGTACAATCATAACTTCCATCTTTATTAAAAGTCCAGTTAAACTTAGAAATTTTGCCATATACAGCCTCGTAATTTCCAGCCCTTCTTGCTCTTTCTGCTTCTATTAAAATGCTAAGATCAAATTGGTTAATATCTCCGCGTAATGTGGCTAATGCAGGTAGTGTTAAAAACTCCTCAAATAGTTGTTTATTACCATCATTATCTAAATAAACAGTATGGCCAAATTCTAATAATACTGTAAAACCCGGTCTTAAATATAATACATCTACTAGTGCAAATTGTTTTTTACTATAACATTTTATATTAATAGTAGCCTGAGATAAAGCTCCATTGTTATAATATTTAGTTTGTACACTAGTGATACCAGGCATAGGTACATATCCTCTTTCATCTATCCCTCCCCATCCGTATGCACCATCAAAAACTGTGCCCCTATTCAAACCAGAATTGGGAGTGAATTTATCGAATTTTCTTTCGGGGGTCGTACCTTCAGCTGGTGTTATTATTTCTGTATATTTCATGGCTCCTCCTTGGAGAATGAAATTTTTAGCTAATTGATCACCTGCTATAAGTTCCCGTGGTATCCCAGCACTAATTAATTTTTCTAAGTTATTACTAGCTATTAGTGCATTTAGATTTTCTTTCTCAGCATAGGCGGCTCTCGCCTTGGCTTCAGCTCTATCTAGCGCATCCTGTCTTAGGCTTGCTTCAAATGCGGCCGCTGCCTCATCCGCCAAATCTCTTTCGAATCCTTCATTAATTTCCGCTTGTGAACCAAGCCCACTACTTGGATCCGAAAATCCAAAACCTGGTGCATCATCAAAATTTAAAGGGTCAAAACCCGGGTCAGGATCCGAGGTGGGCACTGGAAGATTCGGAAATGCTTCTTCAAATGTAGGAATTTGTAATGGTGGATCAAATTCCCCTGTTTCTAGTTCAGGACCCTCTTCTTCTGGTTGTTGACCTGGCAGATATGGTAATTGAACCTCTTCTTCTGGAAGAAAGGGAGAGTTAGGAAATTCTAGGGTTTCTCCAGTTACTGGATCTACTTCAGAAGGTACTACTCTGTTAGGTGGTGACAGGAGATCCACTGATGAAATTAATCTTATAAAAGGAGCTTTAGAATTATAGGCTTGTAGGGTATTTATATCTTTATTAATACCCCCCAATTTTTGTTGTCTTATATCCACTTGTTTGTGAACATAATCCTGAAAAACTTGTCCTAGTATATTAGCCATAATATATTAATTTAATAACCTCCTCCTCCGCCTCCACCAGTTCCTGAAGAAATGCTTCCTCCTCCTCCTGTAGATGCACCTGTACCTACTGGAGATGGGGCTAATGTGGAACCTATCCCATTTTCTGCTGTATAACTACTTAAAATACCATTTATATCAACCGGTATTCTTAACTGTATACCCCCATTTAAAGATAAAGAATCAGGTCTTACTACATCAGGGTTAGCAGATGCTATTATCCAATATAGTGAAGGATCCCCATAAAATTGATTAGCTAAAATATCCAACCTATCCCCAAAGTCTGTAATGGCATAAATGTCATTAGAGTTTAATGGAATAGATGGATAGAAATTAGTAACATAATAACGTGCTCCTATATTAGCTACATTACTATTTTCATTTTTAGCGATTGATATGGAAGTATAACGATTCATTATAAAGTAATTTGGGTATCTCCTCCTGTCAAACTAGTGCCATCTACAGGATCAAAATTGGGACTATTAGTATTTCTTACAGGATTAGGTAAACCAAATCCTTCTACTGGTCTGGGAATCAAACGACCAGTTGAGTTAGCTAAAATATTAGAGGTAGTATTTGATAATTGGTTTTGTGCTCTACTTAATAATTCGTCTACATTGGAATTTACTGTAGATGGTAAAATATCACTTAGACCCTCACTAAGGGCTTGGTATTTTATGGGTTCAGTATATCCATCCCCATAATTATTATTTACATCATTTTGCAATGAAATATATTTAGCATTTGGATTAGTATTGCTGTTAGCTTTTTCTACTAGGAAATTATGTACTGGTGTAAACTGAGCATCTACATTTATAAGTAAAGGTAATTCCTTAACACTATCATCTGTATTTCCTTCAGTATCTATGGCTATTTCAAATGGAGATTCCTGGGGTATAGTATAGTTAAGGCTATTAAGAAAACCTGGAGTTTCGTAAATATACCCTCCCATAGTAAAATTAATTAAGTTACCTTTCATAAATCCAGCATCTGAATATTCAGGGGCCAATGTAGCTGCTAATTGGTTAAGTTTTTTATACATGGGAATCAATTCAGCCTTTGACATGGCAGCTACTGTAAATGAGAAATTTATTTGCCTATCAAATCCTTCATAATTGTAAAAATTATCAGCTCTACCAGCATATCTAACGGAATTCCAATTTCCATTATAAGAATCACTAAAAGAGTTGATATGTGATCTAAAATGTAAATATGTTTTAGTTCCATTAAAATTAAGAATAGCAAATCTAAGTTTTACTAAATCCCTTACGGGTTTGCTATAATCTGGCAATCCCCCTGCGGATACATCATATGCTTGGAGAGCATTCATTCTATCGACAGATCTTAAAATATTGGCGGGTACCCCATAATTAAATACTCCCTCCACATTATCAGCTACGCCTCTGCCTGGATCTCCTGTATCTACTCTATTTTCTCTATTTTGTGTTCTATAGTTGGGAGAGTTTGAAATGACTGTTATTACATCATTTTCTCCCCTTTCCTCTATTATTTTCTTTCTAAAATCCTGAGCTGTTCTTCCAGGGGATAAAGAAGCTTCTAAAATATTTTTCTGTGTCCAAGTAGCCCCAAAGTTTTTATTCTGTAATTCAGGATTGGTTTGAGATATATCTCCGTTTCCTTGATATATATTAAAATCAAATGTAGTGCCCCTGTCTCCATTAGTTCTTATAGCATTTTTTTCATCATTAAATGTATTAGGGTCAGAAACTATACTCCCAAATATATTAGATAGTCTAACATAGTTAGTAAAATTAAAATTGGGAGTAGGCCTTCTAAATACATAAAAATTAGATTGTGGGGGTAGATTTTCAAATCCTAGGGCACTGTTAATACTAGATTGAACAAATTCTTCTAATTTCCCCACACCTGTATTCAATAAACTAGGTACAAATGAAGAAAGAGCATTACCTACAAATCCAACAAATCCACCCCTATTACTTAATCCACTTAAACCACTTTGAACAAAAGTAGAAGCTCCCGTAGCTACCGATCCTAAATCAAAAGATATGCCAGAAATAGGTGTAGTATTACCATAAAAACCCGTATTTAAAAGAAAAGGATTATTTTGACCTGTTCTTTGGTTGGGATCCGCAAATCTTATATTAGTTCTGCCTCCCAATCCAAAAGTATCAGGACCACCTGAATAATCCAGTATGTTACCATTATTATTTAGCCTAATATTTCTTATCTTAGTAGAAGTATTAGTATCTATAGCCTCTTTTAGGGCTACTAATCTGTTAGTACTAGTTGTTAATTCATTGTTCCGTAAGGGATCTACATTGTCTAAATACCTATTGGGTTTAGGATCATTTTTAGTACCTTCTAAAATTCTGGTTCCCTGTTTTAAGAGATGTAAGCCAAAAGCATTTCCTACTGCTTGTCCAATAGTGGATAAGGGTAAATATCCTAAATCATTTATAAGGCGACTGCCCTGGGTTCTTACCCCCGAATTAGAAAGTTGATTTTGTTTAGCTATAAAAAGTAAACCCTCGGGAGTAGATAAAAACCTAGTAATTCTAGTAGCATCAATGGCTGATCGGGTGATAGAAGAAGCTCCTCCCCTTATTAGAATATCATTATTCCCTAAACCAGTTGCTTGACCTATACCGCCTGATGCAAGATCAGAAAGAGTTTCCAGTAGGGGTCCTTCACCCAAACCAAATACTCCAGAACCAATAGACTGAGGTACTGGGTTTATAGTATCTGAATTTTGAGGTGGTATAGGTACTCTTATAAAAGGTTGTTGGCTATCGCCACCCCCTCTTCTATCTCCTCCAAATTTTAGAGACTTTAAATCTGTTTGTAGATTTATTAAAGGCATTCATTGATTTCTTAAAATTGTTGAGCGCCGGGAGGTGCATTGTCCCTATAATTATTAGCTGGTACTTCACCTTGTAAATCTAAGACGGAAGGTTGAGGTTTACCTAATAATGCGGGTATTTCATTTACAGAATAAGTATCATGCAATTTAGAATTAGCAAAATTGGGTACGTTAGCAGGACCTCCATTTAAGTTAGAAAATGGTGAACCATTTTGGTTAAATGATGTTAAAATGTCAGGCATAGTATTATTTATTTATAAATATTAGCCTAGTCGAGAAGTTGTATTAGCAACAGATTTTCCTACTATATTTCCATCCATAGTAATAGTAGTACCTCTTTCTGTTGCAGCTATTAGTCTATCTATTCTGCCTATTAATTCTCTGTTGGACCCCCCTAAATTAGTCCCTGCTATAATACCGTTTTTGTTTCCTACTATAGTATCATTACTATTTAATGAAATAGAACCCCTTGGTCCACTTACTAATAAAGAACCATCAGACCCTATGATACCATCATTAATTCTATCACCAGCAGCTATTCTGGCTCTTTCTTCCTGTTGTCTTTTATTTCTATTTAGTAAAAAAGCACCACCTAATAATGCTCCCCCTACTAATAATCCTGGAAGACCCAATCTGGATATTCCTGCTCCTGCTCTTCCCAATAAACCCCTACCTGCACTACCCGCTGTTGCTGCACCTCCCGCGGTTGTAAGAGCACCCCCACCAGCTGCTAATCCTCCCACACCCCTACCAGCAGTAGTGGAAAGAGCACTAATAATAGTAAGATCCCTAATTAATTTAGTAAGACGGGTTGCTGCAATAAGTGTTACTATTCCATAAAGAGCAGTAGTGTTATCAAGGATAAGAGCTAATTTTTCCACAAAAGGAGTAATGGCATCAGTTAATGATTGTATTGATTTTTGGAACTTTTCCTGTATATCTAATGATTTAGCTAATTCAGGACTAACATTGGCTGCAGCAGCCGCTTGTTCAGCTGTTAATCCGGCATTTAATTTCTGTATTACTATAGTTTTAGCTAACTCATCTCTAGATAAACCTAATGATTTTGCTATAGCATTTTGTGCTAATCTATTTTCCGATGCAAAGGCATTTAAAACATCCTGATTACTTGCTATTTCTTCAGTAAGACCGGCCACATCATTAGTTAAAGCAAAAAATCTAGCTCTTTCCAGGTTTAGTTCTCTACCAGTAAAAAGTTCTGCCTCTAGTTCAGCTGCTATAGAGGATTCAAAATTAAGCAAGCTTTCAGCTATAGAATCTACTTGGTCTAGGGTAAGTCCTAATTTTCTAGCCTCGGCTGTAGCTACAAATAATGATTTTCCGGAGGCATCTAAAGATAACGCTAGGGCATCACTGGCATTACCTGCGCTTTCTAATACATCCCCAAAAAGTACTGCTCCTTTACCACTTGAGTTAATTTGTTCAGTAGCAAGCTCAGCAGATTTAGCTGCATCCCTAAATTCACCCCCAAATACTTCAGCTCTAAGAGCTAAATTAGCTGCAGATCTTTCACTTACATCTAAGTTATTAGCCAATACAGCCGCGTTAAATAGAGTTTCAGGTGAAAATGCTGCATTTACATTTACCCCTAACTCTTTAGATAATGCATTTATATTTTTTACTTGATCGGTAGCAGTTACTAATTCACTATTTACACCCTTAAAATTTTCTACTGATTGCCCGCTAAGAGTTCTAAATTCAGTTTGGGCCTTATTAAGGGATAATGCCTGATTAAGAATAGTAGAAAATATAAATTCGGTACTAGATATCCCATCTAAAGCTGCCCCAGTTAATCCTTTTAAATTTAAAAGTGCTACTTCAGCATTACCCGCCGTTTTCTTGCCTACGTCAGCAATAGTTTTACCTGAATCCTCAAATTCCCTATTTATTTCCTCGGCTTTATCCCTAGCATCCTGTAGAGCGTCTCCCAAATCTATATTAAAAGTTTTAGATAAACTTTTAGCTAAAGCTCCAGTAACACCTAAGGATCTGTTAACACCTTTACGTATCCTAAGTTCTTTTTCGGAAAGTTGAACAATTTTTCTCTCTACTACAAAACCAGCCTCCTTTGCAGCTAATAATTCTTTTTCTTCATCACTTAGTTGTTTGGTTTTATCAAGTGAATCCGCCTTTGCTTGCGCAATATCAGCTTGGCGTTGAAGTTCTCTTAGGGAGGATCTAGCTCTTTCTGCATCCTTAGCTAATTGTCTATCAGTTGCACTATTTCCCTCTTCTATAGCATCGGTTATTCTTCTGGATATGGATGCTAATGCTTTGGCTTCCTTAGTAGCAGACTTTCGAATAGAAAGGTTTTCACCTAGTGATTTTCTTATCTCCCTTAAAGTATCCCTTATTTCTCTAACCTCGTTTAGCCTAGACACAGATTATTTTATTATAAATATTAGGATTTAGAATTTTTTGAAATGGTAGAGGAATAAGTAGGGTTATTTTTAATAAAATCAGGAATATTAATCTTATTAGTTTCGGACATGTTTATACTAGTAGTACCCTTACTATTAGACTGATTTTGCATTTTATTTATTTCCTCTTGTTCCTTTTTATAAAAAGATTGTATGCTTTGAAAAGTAAACTTCCTTAACCAAATTGGCATATTGTAAACCGTGGCAAAATCATAGCCACCTTTCCCATGAAATACGATTTCATGTATTTGAGTAAATAAAAGGGATCTAAAATTCTGAGTCTGGCCAAAAAAAATTTACGGTGAAGGGAATATCCATAGTAAATTCTTCACCCTCTATATCCTTTACTGCAGTAGTTAAGTTAATGTCAGGTTGCATATCGCGCATATAGTTTCTTAAAGCTCTAGAGTCCATAGCTAAAAGAAAATTATCCACAAATTTTCTAACAGTACTATTTTCAGTATCTCCATTTACTGAAGTAATTATGTATTTTAGCTTAGTAGATAGCTCGGGTATATTACTTTTAGATACTTTTTTTAATCCTCTTAACTCATTTTCTATTGCTATTTCATCTTTATGGCTAAGTAACTTAAAAGTAATGGTATTTTTAGAATTTGGAAGTGTATATTGAAATTCATTTACTCCCTTAGTATATAAACTTTCATCTAATTTTTTATTTTCTAGGGAAGTTAAATCGGCAGTGAATTCCTCTTCTCCGATTTTAAATTTATAATCCTTACCATAACCCAAAATTCTAGCTGCTATTACTATAGCGTTCTTATCCCCTACTATTAGGTCTTTATAATCTACATCACTAACAATAAGAGATTGTAGAAGTTTATCTATTACAATACCTTTCTCTATATAATTTTGATTGGATAAAATATCTTCCTCCTTAGCGGTCATATATTTCATTTCTATTTGACCTGATGAAAGAGGATTATCTTCGGGATAAACTAAACCTTTTGAGGGCAATTCAACTACTTCAGTAGGAAATTCAAACTTAGTTTCAGACATAGATTACAATTTAATAATAACTTTATTCAGTTATAAATATATAAAGAAATAAGAAAATATAAATTTCTATAAAGAAATTTTAACCACTCCTCCTGAATTATATAATCTACCCGCAACTCCAGGGTCTGAAGTAGGTAAATTAGTAAAATTTATTTGCGAACTATGGACTGTTAAACTTCCCGACATAGATAAATCACCGGCATCACCCACCCTAAACTTATTTGCTGGTCCAGAAGTAGTAAAAGTATCACCAGCTCCCCCTATTACTAATCCATCAGCTGATCTTATATTAACTGGATCCATTAATATTGCACTTGCAGTTACTGCTCCAATATTAACATCACCTGTAGATGTGATTGAGGAAAATTGTGCAGGTCTATCCTGTATTGCTGGTTTTAAAGTTTTTGCTCTTCCCATAGAAAAAAAATGTCCGGTAATAAATACCGGACACTTAAAAATATAAATAAATAAATAATTTAGAAATTCAATACGCAGTAATCTGGTTGTACTTCCATTTGGATATTTTGAGCTACGCCATCATCATCATAACTATAATCACCAAAGTTAGCACTAGTGATTAAAGCTCCTTTTATAATCCATTCTGATACTATATCTCCTACAGGTCCTAAAACATTGAAAGTAAGATTTTTCTTATAAAAATCAGAATATCCATCTCTACCAGTTACGGATTCATGGTGTAATCTTACCCATTCCATTACTGCTTGAGCACCAGAAGGTGTAATTGGGTCATAAAGTGTAAATGTGATAGGTTGCCAAACTGTTCTTCCTTTCACATATCTTTGAACATTAATATGGTTTAAAGCAACTGAACCCTGTGTTACATTTATAGCACTTACTCCTTTTATTTGATAAGCCGGAAACCCATCTATAAACATTATAAACCTATTAGTTTGTTTGGGTTCAAATGCGGTAAAAAATATTTCGTTTGGATCTAATACTGGCATGTTTTTATTTTATTATAAATATTCTAAATTTAAGTTTTTAAGCTGGGAATGTAGCACCTGTTGGTAATATGTTAAAATCAAGTAATATGAATTCCGCAGTTCTAGTAGGTTGTATGAAAATCTGTCCAACTAATTGATTCCTATCAATAACATCTGGGGTGTTATTAGTATCATCCATTACCACTTTAAATGCAAATAATCCCTGTCTCTGTTGTACACTTTCTAGGAAAGGATTTACTTGGGCTAAGAAATTATTTCTGGTTGCGGCCGTATTTTGTTCAAATACCAAGTTATCAGAAACTTGTGAAATGAATGATTTAAGGCTAATTAATAATCTTCTAACATTTACTCTATCTAGAGCAGTAGCTCTTTGTTGTAGCGTCTTTTGTCCAAATACTACTACTCCCCTTCCTGGGAATGTAGCTATAGGATTAACTTTGGATACATATAAACTATCTCTTTGTGTTTGGCTTAATTTTCTTTCTGCTTGTACTACTCCTACTAATCCTCCCCTATTAAATCCAGCTGGTGCAAACCAAGTTTCCGAAACAGCATCATTATTAGCATAAACACCTGGTATTAGAGTAGAGGCAGGCACCCAAACTATGTTACCATTGGATGGTTCACTAACTTGTAACCATGGCCAATAAGCGGCAGCAAATGAAGAATCTCTTTCTCCGGCCTCACTATTAACTACAGTAATAGTTGAACCATACCTAACTAAATCAATTACAGCAATAGCATCACCTCTATTCTCTACCATCTCTATTAGGTTACCTATAGGAGTGGCATGATCAGCATTATTAAGTCCAGGTACAGATATTACATTGAAATTATATTCATCTTTATTGGCTAATAAATTAATAGCATCTGTATAATTACCTTCCTGCAGTCCTTGGGTTCTTACGCCTATGTTATCATATAATGTATTAGCTCCCGTAAATGTAGTTCCGGTAGCAGTACCAAATGTACCACTAGAGGCAACTGGAATAGAAGCGGTATAGAATACTCGAGCGTTACCATTATTATCAAAATAGTCTGGAGTTTTAAAATTAACTTCTTTAACCCTTACAAATCTAGATGCATTAGCAAATGATCCAGTAGTTCTTACATAAACGCTAGTTCCTGAACCTACTACATTTTGTACTTGATTACCTACTACTCTTTCTATATAATTGGATTGCTTAGGGTCCAGTGATACGTTAGTAAACGTTTCAAGTACTGTTTTATTATTTGTTCGGTCATCTCCTCTTCTGATTAAAAGAGTAAATACTCCTTGGTCTGTATTAGGATTTGTAATTTCCCATCTAAAGTTATCAGATGATCCACTATCTAAAATACCTCCGGTTTGTTGAGGCCCTGTGCTATTTAAAATTTCTCCTTCAGATAAAGTTTCTAAAACAAACGGAGATGAACTTGTAGTGCCTACTGGTGTTCCTGAACCAGTGGGTATAAGTGAACTAGTAGCTGGTGAAAAAGATCCTGAAGCTACTCTAGTTACTAATAGGGAAGTACCTCCTTGTGCAAAATAATTATTTGCGGAAATAGAAGTAAGGAATGAAAATTCCTCTCCACTAGTAAATCCGGCTCCACCAGGAAGGGTTATATTGGAACCACTAATAAATGTAGTACCAAACTCAGCTTCAAATTCACTAAAACTGGTTACTAAACGTGGAATGTTAGGCTTACCCTTTACTGTAGGTCCTATAATAGCTGCACCAGCTACTACTGGGAGTGATCTAATTTGAGATATGTCATTTTCCCTACTAAGTACACCGGGAGATAAAATAGTTTCAGCCATTAGTCTTTATTTAAGTTTTATTATAAATATCAAAAACTCTTTAAAAAAAAACTATGGGAGGGGTTGTATTTCGCCTGTTTCTAATGATAAGGTACCTGCACCATATTTATCCTCCAATTTTTTAGCAACTGATTTTTCTTTATCTGTTAATTCAATTAATTTTTTCTTAATTTCTATTTTTGAATTTTCTAATACATTAATTTCGGCTTCTATGGAACCTAATGAGTATACTAGACCATCAAAACTAGCTTTTAATTCTTTTAATTCCTTAATTTCTTCCTCTGTTAAAACTTTTTTTTCTTTAATCATGACTTATTTTTACTATAATAAATATAATAAATTTAATTAAATACCATCATTAGGATCATTCCATGTTGGACCATCTAAGATAGTAATTATTTCACTGTGTGTATAGGGTCCTTCCTTAGTAGTAAGTGCTTGTATAGATGACGGCATATCACCTACATATTTTACTACTGTTTGGGTTAATGCTATATTATAATTTATTGTATTAATAGATGTTTCCAATACTTGACTAAAATCTAAAGTACTTAATTCACTAACGTTAAATATAATATATTTTCTATCATACTTACTCATAATCCGAATCTTTCTTTTAATGCATTATAATTAATAGATATTTCATCTGTGGTGAGAACTCTATTGTAAGCTCTAATTACAGCAATTTTACCATCCCAAGTTCTATTAGCGTTACTGGGATGTTGTCCACCTATAAAAACATCATGAGCATTACGAAAACCTGTACCTGTAGCAGTTGTTTGACCCGCTAAAGTATTATCCGTAAAAAGTTTAGCTGTATTAGAATTAGTTGTACCGTCCCATTGTGCTACTATGTGGTGCCAAACCTCAGCAGATGGTTTAGTTACTCGTAAATCTACAACAAAACTAGATCCATCACTTACTTTAAAGTCCATATTGGTTCTAGAGGTATCGATCCAGATGATGTCCATATCTCTATCGGTTTGATTTCCCGAAGATCGTCCTTTGGTTAATATTGCATTTCTGTCTTTATCAGCATCACAACGAACCCATGCTTCAATAGTTAATGGGAAACTTTGGAAAATTGCATTATTTCCACAATCAATATGATCATCTACTCCATCTCCTACAAATGCACCTAAATCATCTGAAGTAAATGTTGCACCATTAGTAAATGTGCCATTTATTGATGCATTTAAATCTGTACATGTGGTTCCAGATCTAGGATAACATGCAAACTTTGAAAAGTCCATATTGAATACTAGTCCATCAGTTATAATGGAAGTATCTGATTGTGCTATTGCCCCAATTTTACTCATTTAATTATGTTAAGTCCCCCATTAAATGATAAGTACTAGTTCCAACTTTTTTAAGTACGGCGGATGAGCCTAATTGTGCTAACCTCAAACTTCCATTTTTAGAAATTAAACTAATACCTGATCCAGACTTAAATAAGAAGTTACCTGATTGAGTTTGGAAAAATTCATATTCCGCACCTATGGGGGCACTAGAAATACTAATTGAACAAGTTAACGTACCCCCTACTATATGATAAAATCCGGCATTAGCTAAAGATGCAGTAAGGTTAGCAGTATGGGTTTTAATAGGTTTGCCTGCTTGGAATAATCCATGACCAGATGCTGTGACATGTCCATTTTTACTAATAACTAAGGATGCCGTAACAGGGGCTGTAGCTCCTAATGAACCTCCTTGATCAATAAAGAATGCGGGATCCCCCAGATTTACTCCTGCTACTATTCCAAAAGGTGGTGAGGCAGGAGATACACCTATATTACTATTTTCTGAGGAGGAAGCAAATCCAGCAAAAGAAGATGAAACATTTTTATATTCCATGGCTACATGCTTTTGGAATGAAGTACCCGTTCCACTAGCTTGATTACCTACTCTTAGGGAAGTAAAACTAGTAGCGCTATCCTGATAATTTAGTAATACAGTTCTATCAGTAGAAGGACCCCCAACAGAAAGTGTTAATTCTGCAGTGGAATTTGTTGCTATGGGTCCAGGTTCCGATTGTACTATAAATCTATCCTGAACAGGGGAACCATTTTTTCCTATGGCCATTATGATTTCACCCTTTGATGCATTAGATCCCGTTCTATAGCTAGCAGCAAATCCAGTTGAAGCAAAACCCCCAGCTTGGTTACCTAGTAACATAAAAGCACTACCTGAGCCTCCTACATCCTTTAAATCCATTCTATAAGCAGGTCCTGTTGTATTGACATTGTGTATTAATGGAAAACTATCTGTTTCAGTCAATATGGAAGTGATGCTAGGTGAAGCTGAACTTGACATTGTATTAGTTCCTGTAGTAGTTAAGGACCCTGATATAGTAATATCGAATGCTTCTCCTCCAGTTAAAGCTACGGCAGATTGTGTAACATGACCTGCTTCGATAGTTTGACCAGTGGCAATGCTTGAGGTATTAAGTGTTATAGCCATTATTATAGTTCTTGATTATAAATACGTTGGTTTAAAGTTTTAGTATTATCAGCAGGGATTTGTGTTTCCAAAGTAAAGTCTATTCTGGTTTTTTGGTTGAATTTTTTTACTGCATTTATATCCCTTAAAAAAGTATCAGGTATAATATACCCATATAAAGTAATAGGGAAGGTAGTTTTAACTATTCTTTCGGCTCCTAATGGTATTTCAGTATTAGTAGTAAAATTATCTATCCTTGCTCTAAACTTAAACTTTTCTGGATCTCCCCAATATGAATCTGAAGCATAATTCATAGCTTCAATTATTTTATTATTTTGTTCCACAAAGTAAGTAGATATTATCACATCATAGGTAAGTGTAACATAATCCGGAATAACAGTAGCATAATATTGTTTTTGTGGAAAAGCTTGATTTAAAACATCAAAATTACTATAGGCATTTTTTTGGTTATAGGTTTTAGTAAAAACCTGAATGTTATTAGGATTATTGGCATCTATTTTGGATGTAAATCTATTTTTAGTTAGATTAGTTCTTTTAAAAAGTATAAGAGGTAACATGGGCTTATCATTTCCATCTCTTAAATATCCCAATTTATTTATTTGATTCCACCTTTCAGAATCACCATATAAGACCGGAACATCTACTTTGCTTCCATTTTGCATTACAGAAGGTTGGATAATATTCTTCATGTAGAACGTAATAGCTTCATCTATATCCTTTATCCCTATTGAAAAAGGCAATACATCATCTCCCTTAAATGATACTTGATTACCTCTATTTAGATTATCATATTTACCATCATTAGGGTTACCTTGATCAAACCTACCTTCATCATCCTTATAGGGTGTTTGTAATCTTTTAGATAACTCCTGTTGTCTAGGCGGTATGGGCTTACGGTATTCAGTACTCATTATTGTAAATATCTTTCTTTAGTAATACCCACTCTATCAGCTGGTACTATATTAGTTACGCAGATAACAGATAGATTATTACCAAAATTATCTAAACCTGGGTTTAAAGGATTGGGTTCATTAGGATAATCTGGATTTTTACCTACAAAATATTGGTTTGAATAAGCATCATTTACTATATGGTAATTATCCTCGTATAAAATGTAATCCCCCACTTTAGCTACTACATTAGCATCCTTCATATCATCCCGTAAAAATCTAAAAGTAACCTCATATTGGGTCTCTAATATCATATCAGCTTCAGAGAATATTTGGGGGGTTCTTTCAATTAAACAATTAAATAAAAAAGGTCCCTCAAAGAAATATCCATCAGCTGCCTCGCCGTACATATTAGTTTTAGTCTCTTTTATTCTAATGGAATAAAAAGAAGCTTGTTGAGTAATTATATTACCCATTAATTCTCTATTTACTTTTCTAATTAAAGAAACGTCTCTCTGTGTTCCAAATAATGCCATTAGCCAATATAAATTACGTAAGGAGATTGAGCTAATTCCACTTGTTTAAATTCAGCTTCCTGAGCTCTTCTTTCTAATAATTTTTCCCTGGATGTTTCCTCTAAATACCCCCTTAATCTTTCTAATAATGCATTTTTTTCCTCGGTAGCAGCTGCAATTAAATCAGATTGATTTAGAGTAACCTCTGCATCAGGTATAGGTACAGATGAAAATTTACCTCTTACATAACCTAACATTTCTTTACATAATGCTAGGGTGTATTCAAAAATCCAACTTCTACCCACGGAATTTACTAAACTATAAGTGGGGTTAGCATATGGAACATTAGAAACATTAGTTATACCTGAATATCCATTATTAAAAGATGAAGAATATCTATCTTGGGTTCTTATATATTCAAAATATAATTTGCCGCCTTCATCCGCGGGGATGGGAAAAATTTTTAGCTGGTTATTTATAAGTTCAAAGGAGTAGTTAGATTTTCTTACCTGATCATTCATTTCAATAGCCTGTAATCTTTGCAAATCAAAGTTAAGTGGCATTAACATAAAATTAATAGCAGGAGAAAAACTTCCAAATCCAAAATTATCCATCATAGAATTAAAACCTATCCCAGTACTAGAATATGGGTCAAAATATCTAACCACTGCTGGGTCTGGATAGTAAAAAATTCTTTTTATCTCTATAGAATCATTTTCTGCTAGTGAGGCACTCTGTTGTGCCCAAGCATTTAAATCATATCTTTGTACATTTTTTTGAAGACTCAAAGAACCGGTTCTCCATGTCACATTCCCCCCAGTTCCTGCTTCTTCTCCATATTGTTTTGATAGTCTTACTATAGTGCCCATATTAGGGGTTATCAATGTATTGTTAAAATTAGAACCAGTGGGCCCTCCCTCCATAGATAAATAATCTTGTCTTACTTTATAAGCATACACTTCATTACCATAAGTGGTTACTGCTTCTTCAAAGGCAGTATAGAAATTTATTTCTTGTAATTCTACTTCAACTATAGGGTATCCTAATCTCCTGGCAACAAAAGTGGTAACTTTATCGGCATCATTTTGGAAATCCAAATCATTGTCATAAAACCCAAAAGGAGTGTCCCCTGGAAAAAAGGAAGAACTGCCTGGGTATATAGGAATATTAGCCATATTTTATTTATAAATATTAATTCTTTAATAGTCCATTTTTATGTGCATCAGTATAAAAATCCACCAATTGTTCTACTATGGGACTTCTATGATTGGTAGTTAATTCTACTGATGATAATCTCTCTATTTGATTACTAGCTTTATATAAAAAATTAAAACCCGAGTCCATTTTTCTTTTTAGGTCTATTTGTTTTTTATCCCCACAAACTATCATTTTGGAATTTAAGCCTATCCTAGTTACTACCATTTCCATTTGGGCATGAGTAACATTTTGTGCTTCATCCACTATTACTATGGAATTCATAAATGTATTTCCCCTCATAAAACTTAGGGGTACTATCTTTATAATATCATCTGCTAAACATTTTTGGATTTTATCTTTATCATATAAGGCATACATGTTTTCATATATGGGTTGTAACCATGGGTCCATTTTTTCCCTTAATGCACCCGGTAAAAAACCTATATCTTCTTTAGAAACTGTAGGTCTGGTAATTATAACTCTTTCGTATTTTCGTGAAAATAAGCCATCTAAGGCTACTTGGCAAGCCAAAAAAGTTTTTCCTGAGCCTGCAGACCCCGCTAGGAGTGTAAGTGTATTACTTAATATTATTTCTTTTGCTTTTTTCTGTTCTTCGTTTAATTGTATTTTAAATTTAATAGGATTTTTTGGTCTTCTTTTTTGCGCAATTAACACTTCAGACATAAAAGAAATTTTTAAAGGTTAATAAAATAATTACGCTTATAAATACAAAAAAAAGGGGTGCCATTTGGCACCCCCTTAATTTAGGTTAAAAAGAATCTCCTAGAGAGTATTCAAACCAGCACAATGGATCAATCCATAAAATTCTGGTCTAACTACTTTCTTAGCATATCTAGTTAGTAATCCTTTACGTGGGGTAAACGTATTCGGATCATACACTAATGGAGTCATAATTAATGGAATGTATGGAGCAAATACAGCACCTGATTCCAAGAATTGTGTACCACGGAAACCTAACAAAATGGTGTTTTCATTCATGTAAGGGTTCTTATACACGTTATAACGAGCATTAAGAGCACCTACTCTTTGTACACCAAAGGCATAATTCATCTGTGCAGCATCACCATCAGAAGTAGCAGCAAATCCAGGAATTGATTCCAAGATAGTTGCAATCGTTGGAGAACATACTAAGAAATTAGCACCTCCTCTAAGGGTTCTTTGGTGAATAGCGTTAGAAATTTTCTGAATTTTAGTACCTAGAGTTTGGAACCACTGTCCTTGGCTATTATAAAAACCTAGATCAGTTACAGTACCATTAGCACCATCATCTACAATAGATTGGTTATTAACAGCACTCCAAATTTCTGTACCAGCAGCAGCTGATTCAATCAACATATCAAGAATTTCAAGATCAATCTCTAATGAGATATACTCACTCATGACAGAAGTTAATTCAGCCTCAGCATCTAATGCATGGTATGCATTAAGATCCTGTGCAAATTCAGGAGTCCATACAGCTTTGAGCTTTTTAGTTTTAGCAACAATAGCTGATGATTGCATTTGAACATTAATCTCGGGAATATTAATTGGGTTATTTAGAGCATTAAGAGTAGTATTCTTATCCTCAAAATCACCTCTAGCATTATCTCTAGGTTGTAGAGAATAAGATACTAAACCTGTAATAGTAGCAACAGAAGCAGCCAAAGTACCGGGAGAAATTAATGAAGCTGAAGCTACAAAGATAAGATTAGCTCCGGCAATTCTAGTAAATGCAGGTTCATTAATAGGTTCAGTTCTTGAACCAGAATATAGACCAAATGATCTAATTGCCTCTCTATCTAGATCTACTAATGAAGCAGTAGGGAAGGTAACAGTTTTAAATTGTCCCCCAACTGCGGAAGCAGAGAAAGTAGAATCAAAGTTAAGATCACTCCATGAAGCTGTAGCTACTGTTAAAGAAGCTTTAGTAGATGAAGTTGCATTAGTAGAATATCCAAATCTACCAGCACCATATAATCCTCCAGCATTAGTATTACCAAATGGAGCATTAGTTCCACCTCTAGTACCATAAAGAGAATTACCAGCTGTAAATTTGGCAGATCCACCAGCACCCTTAGTTGTACCATATTGGAAATCCAAATAAAATACAAGACCTGAAGGTAGATTCATTGGTTGTACTGAGACAAATTCCTTAGCAGCAATTTGACCAAATACTTTTCTTACTAATGGAAGAGCTACACCTGCCCACTGTTCACCAGTATTTACTGCTACTTGTGAATCAAATGAACCTCCAGCAGTTCCTCCACCTGACAATGATGTTTCTTGAACTAATTGCTTAGCTTGATTTTCAAGAATCATTGACATGTTGTTCTTATCAGTCTCAGAGCTAAGACCTTCAAGAAGTCCAGTTTTGGACCATTTTGAAGCTAATCTCGCAGCATCGCTTTGCAATACCTTATACGAGTTAGCGCTCTCGAGTAGTGAATTTAATTGTGACATCGTCAATATTAAAAAATTAAAAAATTAAAGGCCTGCAAGTTTCTTAAATCTTGCGACCATAGCATCTTCCTGTACCACAGGTGCTGATTCATTAATAGGAGCTTTACCAGTAGGTTTAGAAGCAAATCCTATGGATTCCTTAATATTTGATTTCTTAGCAGATAATGCTGTTGAAAGTGATTCAAATACTAATTTTACTTCTTTTACTGTTTCAGCTTTATCAAATGAATTTAACACTTTAACTTTCTGTGATTCATTAAGATTTTTGTTTCTGAAAATTTTATTAGTGTATAACAATTTAGAATTAAGAAGATTAACTTCGTTAATATCTCTTCTAAGTTTATTAATAACTTTGTAGGCTTCAGCAAGCTCTTCGTTGACTTCTTCGTCAATAACATCCTTAATGTCCTCAGCGTCTTCACCTGCATCTTTAGCTAATTTAGCTATTTGATCCAGATCATCTCTTACGGCATCAACTTCTTTATCAACTTTTTTCTGATCAGCAGCGGAAAGTTCTTCAGCAAATCCAGTTTTTTGGAACTTAGCATCAGTAGTGGAATTTTCATCCATTTCATGAGCTCCTTCTTCCATTTTATCTTTATGCATACCTTCCTTCATCTTATCATGGGCTCCTTCTTCCATTTTATCATGGTAGCCTTCCTCCATTTTATCATGGGCTCCTTCTTCCATTTTATCATGGGCACCCTCTTCCATTTTACTATGGTAGCCTTCTTCCATTTCTTCCATGGCTTCACCAGCTTCTAATTCACCAGCTTCTACCATATCTTTAATGACTTCTTCAACGAATTTAGTAAGATCTTCTTCAGTCATGTCATCAAGGTCAATTTCAGTTTCTTCGGTTTCTTCCTCATGAGCTTCCTCTGATAAAAGTTCCTCTAAAGAAAGTTCTTCTTCCATTTTGTCCTTGTGCATACCTTCTTCCATTTCGTCTTTATGCATACCTTCCTCCATCTCCTCATGCTTGCCTTCCTCGACTTCATGTTTTCCTTCCTTCATTTCATCTCCTTTTTCCATCATACGCATTTTTTCAGTTTCTAGTTCAGCGGCATCATCACCCCTTAAACCTTTACGCATTACTGGAGATGACATGTGGCCCTCTTCCATTTTGTCTTCATCATGAGCACCCTCTTCCATTTTGTCATGGGCACCCTCTTCCATTTTATCATGATAACCTTCTTCCATTTCTTTCTTTTTTTCGTGATAACCTTCTTTCATGTCTTCTTCCTCATCTAGTTCCTTAATCTTTTCAGCTAGGACATTTTTTAGGTGAGGAGTAAAAGCTTCTTCTAGAGCAGCCTTAGCATTAGCTATAGCAGACTCACGAACAGCCTTAGCGTCGGCAATAGCCTCTCGCAATAAATCTCGACTCATTTCAATAAATTAATTAGTGAAGTACGTTTATTCAGGAAACGTAATAAAAAATATATAATAGTGATACTGTATTAGGAACAGTATATTCACTGATACATATGTAAAAATGTTTAAAGAATGGGACATTGTCCCTTACTACAAAGGATTTCTCTAACTATATTATGGGCTTCAAAGTAAGTATTTAGGGGTACCTCCTTATTTTCTTTTATAGTATGCATAAATGAGCCCGGATTAGAGGGGGTAGATACAAAATCCCAACATAATAATTCAAAATCATCCTGTACCTCAAGTAAATCACCTCTTTGTTCCAAAGAACCCATTCCTCTGGATGATACGCCCACTGTAATTCCGTTTTCAATAAGAGCTTTTAATATATTTCCAGATGGAGTAGGTAAAATTTCAATAAAACCCATTAAATTATTCCCATCCCAGTATAATTTAGTAACATTATGGGATGAATTTTTTAAGTTAACTACCTGGGAATCTGGGTGGTCTAATTCTCCTAGGGCTCTATTTTCATCAATTAAAGTTTGGTATTTATCCACTTCTCTATTCCATAGGGCTTTAGAATAATATCTACCATTACCATTTTTTACTTCTGCAGTGGCCATAACTCCTCCTACTACAGGGTTACCCCTTTTAGAATGCTGAGATTCCGAAAGAGTTTGAATAGGGTTAAAGTTTTGGGTTTCTACAAGTAAATTCTTCATCTTAAAACATTGGGTCAGCTAATTGTCTTAGTTGAGTTTCAAATCTTTTAAACGAAGGATTCAAATCCATAGTTAGCTTAATAGCTTCCTCCTTACTTAATTCCATATTTTCAACATCCTCTAGGGCATCCTTCATTGAAGATAATATGGTTTCGGAAGGAAATGAACTAATTTCTTCCTTAATCAATTTTTTTACTTGTTCCTTAAGATCCCCATAGCCAGAAGATTTATATTTACCTTTAGGTTCAACTGGTTCACCTAACCCTGGAGCTTCAGTTTGGTAACCTACACCCTCTAATCCAAATTGTCCATTTTCAACATAATAAAGTTCATTTTTAGCTAGGTTTTTACCTACTATATCTTTTAACTCTGCTACTGACTTATCCTTATTTTCTGGTTTTTGCATTTCCGCATAAAACCCAGTTAAAAATTCCTCACCATTCTGATTATTAATATTGTCTTTATCCTTATAATCATATCCCGCTATTTCTTGATCAACTACTTCTTTAGTAGGTTCCTTTTCTTCAGCTTTGGCTTCCTCAGATATAGTATTAATATTATCGTTAAAAATTTTAAACCACTCCGGCTCATTAGAATTACCAGTTGCAATGCCCCATAAAGCTTCCGAGATTATAGATTTTTGTTTAAGAATATTTACTGTATCTTTATATCCAAAATGATTAGGAATATACTGGGGATATAAACGCTTTACCTCATTAAGAAAAACACCTTTATGGCCTTTACCTTCTTTTATAAGGTTATATTGTTGTTGTAATGATTTAGATTTCATATTAAACTTTTAATAATTTTTTTATATCTTTTAAGTAATCTTTCAGTAGAGTGGTAGGTTGAACTACTTGGAAAGATTTAGGGTTTTCTTTATAATAATTTATAGTTTTATTTTTGGCATTGGATACCAACTTATAAATATCATTAAGTTCATTAGTAATAGAATCAAAATCATCTATTCTATCTTTATGAAATTTAGACTCAGGGGAAGTTTCTTCTTCTTGAAATAACTGTTTAACTTCTAATCCCGAGCCTTTAATTTTTTTTGGGACAGGTTTATATCCTAATTTATAATAATAATTACGAGCAGTTCCTTTAGCTTTTTTATCAGGATTAAAAGCAAATGGAGTAGCATATTGGGCTCCTATACCAGGAGTAAATGTTCCTCCAGCTACACCTCCACCTGATAAAGATATTTCCTCTAATTGGTTTTTTATGCTACTATATAAATCGGGATAATTTTTTCTTAAGTGTGTCCTATATGAATTAAATGTATCTCTAACTAACCCTAGCAACTCAGCAATTTTAGGATCCTTTTTACCTGCGTCCGTAGTAGCTAATTTTCTTATTGAATTAAGAGCTATAGATAACTTTTTCAACGACTCCCCAAAAGAGGGCAATTGAATTAACCTATGCTTTATACTCCCAGTTTCCTTATTTATATCTACAGTTTTATAATAAACACTATCCTCTAAATCAAAGTAATCATTATCCATATCTACCTCCCCATATTGATCCTCTATTTTTTTAATAAATTTGGAATCTATATCTGATGCTTTAGTAACTGGCATTAGTTTAATTTATTGGTTAGTGAGTAAAATTGTAATAAATCAACTAAATTTTCACCAGTAACCTTTTGTGTTTTAGAAATAGGGGTTAAAAATTTCTTTACTTCATTAAGCTTAATTACTAAAGCTTTATCATTAATATTAGGGATAGATTTTTCAAAAATGGATTTTAAATTGGATACTTCAGAATTATAAAACTCCATTAAAGTAGGAGTGGAATCCACGCTATTTATATATTCCCTAAGAATGCGTTTTTGATCTGAGTTTAAAGTAGAATATTTACTATTGAATTTCTCTAATAGTATTTTATAGGTTAACACTCTAAGATCACTATCATAAGAACCAAATTCTTCCATTACTGTGTCAACTACAGAATCCTTATTAACTGTAGATTGAGTAAGAAATTCCATTAAATTTAATCTTACTTCTATAAGTAATGAAGGATTAATCTCCGAAGAGTTATATGCCTCAACTAATTGGTATAAAGAAGCCATTTCTTTATACTCAGGAATTTTTGTGTTAAAAAGGTTATTAATATTATAACTTTCTTTTAATTCCTTTATTAAATTATACTTTTCTCTTTTTAATTTTGACTTAGATAATTTTTTGGATGATTCCAAAATAGTAGAAATAACTGAAGAAGCCTTAGACTCGCTAATACCTCTTTTTTGAAAAAAAGATTCGTATAGTTTATATTCTTTACCTAACTCCGTATTAACAAAGTATTTTTTAAGGAGTTTAGATGCAGGAGATTTTTTGCCAGATAAAGTGTCCGCTGTAATTCTCCTCACAAGTAATTCAAATAACAAACCTGTATTGCGATACTTGGAGTGTTTAATTTTCATTCTAGGGTTTTTTTATAAATATATGAAAATATCTAGTCCTTGATATTAGATTCATCTAATAAAGATTCTCCTGATTTATCATCTTCAAATATAATACGTTTCTTATTAGGGGATGACATGTCCTTAAACATATCAGAAAACTTAGAAGCGTAATGTTTTCCCTCTAGTGATAGGGCTGAAGATGAACCTTCATTTTTATCAGTATCCTTCATTCTTTTTACCCCCAATCTATCTTTACCAAAGGGAGATTCTTGGGTATTTCTATTAGATACTCTTTCTTTTTTTCTTCCCAAAGGAATTTTTTCATTATACCCATCTGGTAAATTATTAGGGTCAGAATAACTTCTTCCTTTACCATATAATGAAGCTAAATCATGGGGCGTACCATATGACTTGCCGGATTCCATAGGATCATTTCCCTCATTTTCAACTTGATTTTGTCTAAATTTACGTTTTTTATCCTGAATAATTAAGTCCCTGTACTCATCATATTGGTCCTCAGATAGATGGAATATATTTTGGTAAACCCAATCAGTAGGTAATAAATTATTATCTATTAGTTGTGTAGCCAAATCTGTCTTTTCTTTAAGTAAGGCTATTCTTTCTTGATCATAAATAATAGAAGGATTGGTTAAGGAGAGTTCAAAATTAGCTAATTGTTCCCCAGTATATCCCTGTGAATATAAGTGAACCATAGCTATTTTATATAATTCTGATGTCATAATCCTTTGGATTCGTTCAATAGTTCTGGCAAATCTTATATCTTGTGCTGCTAAAGTAGCTTTACCCTCTAAATTTTCATCATAACCCATAAAAGCCTTAGGTACTTTAAGAGCGGCAAATAGCTTATCCCTTAAATATACTACATCAGTAATACCATCATACTGCAAACCGGGAGTGGTTTCTATTTTAGTAGATGCATCATTTCCTCTTACAGGTATATAAAAATCCTCTAGTGAGTTTTGTAGATTATATTTTAAATTATAATCACCGGTTTTTTGGTCCACATAAGGGGTCCTTTTTAACTTTGAAATAGTTTTTTCCATAAAGGCTTCTATTTCATTAGGAGGTATAGATCCAATATTTAAATAAAATACTCTTTTTTCTGGAGCTCTTACTATTCTATGTACTAACATAGCATCCTCCATTAAAACATATTGTTTAAATAATTTTCTAGCGGGTTCAATATATGATCTTCCGTATGGTAAATAATTTACATCAGTAAGTAAACGAAAATGAGCCATTTCATAATTTTCAAAAATTACTGAACCGGCATTTTTATTATCTTGATTGGGCACATTAAAATATCCATAATCACTAGCCACTACTCCATCAGGATCAAATTTAAAAACCACTTTGGCTGGATTATCAGGATCTGTGTATTCCATTCTTTCAATGTTGAAAGCAGAATAGGGTATAACATTATAAACACCAAATCCTTCTGCAATTTCTAACTTTAAGAAAAAATCCCCATATTTACACATATTGCGTATCCATGGCCATAGATTAAATTCTACATTTAAAACATCATAAAATAAATTATAAAGAATTTTTTGGATATCCTCGTCCGAGGATTTAATAGATAATACCTCACCTAAATCATTTTTCAAAGTAGATTCATCCGAAATTATATCTAATGCAGAGGCAATAATAGCATCTGTATCCATAGAATCATACTCAGCATACAGTGTGGGTCTTAGAGTTCTATAATTATATGATACTTGCTGACCATATAAAGATGTTATATTATTAGTATAAATTCTATTAAATCTATCTATAAGAGAATTAGTTTGGATATCCCCTGATACTTGGATGTGTCCAGTATCTATAGTTTTTAATTGATTATTTCCCGTGTTTCTAATAATAACATCAGTAGAAAATAATCTTTGTAGTCTTGAAAAAAGTCCTTTATCTGCCATAATATTTTATAAAAGCCAAGTAATATCTTCTTGTTTTCCATCTATTTCCATAGAGTAGGGATTTTTAGCATTACTACTAACTATTCCCGCAGTATGGTAATCATTCTTTCTTACGTTTCCTAATGCCGCTTTAGCTCTATCCAGAGATTCCTGTTGAAATTTAAGGGAAGTATCCCTTAGAAACATAGCTATACCAAACGCCATAATTAAATCATCGTTATAACCCACTTGGGCCTCAGGTCTACCATTTTTCCATATAAATACTCTCATTTCCTCTAAAAGTCTTTTTGAACGTATGGTTACGCTTCTATCTCCTATAAATTCCCTAAATTTATTTATTATTAAAGGTCGAGTTCTCATAGACATAGTAAATCCTGGAACCATTTCAGAATTACCCTCATATGTTTGTAAGTAAGATTCTGCGGTTAATTTATCAGATTTAGGTGAGTGATATAAATTTCTATATCCTCTTTCCCTTATAGCATCTATAGTAGCCCATCCTATATTTGCATTTTCGGGGCATAACATAGCATTATTATATTCAGCAGCCAACCCTACTAAAAAATAACCGAATTCTTTAGGAGGTAATTGACCCTTAAATTCTGCTACTTGGGTATTAGTTTGTATATCAATAACATGAGCAGTAGAAAAATCCTTACCATCACCTCTGGCTACATCAGCAGTTATTAAGTATTCACGTGCATAATCTGCGGATTCCCATATCCATAAATTTTGATCTACCCCTCTTCTTTCCACAGGTTCTTTTATAGTAGTTTCTTTTATAAACTCAATCCATTCACTATAAAATACTACATCACCCGAAGTATTAAAATCACAATCACACTCCTGAGCTGCTATACGAGGATCTCCTAGTAAATCATCCTGCCTATCTCTCCAAGATTGATCTCTTTCAGGATGGACCATCCATGGTAATCTAATAGGTAAAAATTCATTTTCCTTAGCTTCAGCTTTAGTCCACATTTTATGGAACCAATTTCCTGTACCATTAGGAGTAGAAAGTACTATAGCACCCCCACCAGTAGAAAGTGTTTGTTGAGCGGAAGCCCATATATTATCTATACCTTCTATAAATGCAGCTTCATCAACTACTAACATTGAAACAGCTTCTGATCTACCTGCATCAGAAGCCGCAGAAGTAGCCTTTATTTGTGAACCATTAGTTAGTCTAAGAGTTAATTTATTATTTTCTTCAGTAGAAATTTGTAACCAAGAAGGCAAATTATCATACATAAATTTAACCTTAGTTACAAGATTTTTAGCCGTTTCTTGCTTAGTAGCAACACATAACACATTTTTGCCCTCATGAAATAACATCATCCAAAGAGAATATCCAGCAGTTAAGGTAGATATACCTAACTGTCTAGATTTTAATATTAGAGAATAGGGATTATCCTTAAATAAATGTAGTACTTTTTCCTGAAATGGGTATAAAGTAAATAATATTTTACCTCTTTGAGGGTGTTGAATAAAACAGTATTTTTTCATGAAATGTACAGGATCAGTTGCACATTTAATATATTCCTGGCGAATTATTTTTTTTAGATCCTGTGACATAATTTAGAGGAGAGCCTCAACCTCTTTCTTCATAGCGGTTAGCTCTTTTAATCTTTTTAGTAAATCTTCTTTTTCTTCACCCTCTGATTTTTTCCATTGATTTACTACTGTTTTCATTTCACGGGTAATTTTTCCTAATTCTCTGGCTAATGAAGCTACAGAATCACTTTTAAGATCAGATGCCTTAGGTTCCTCTTCTTGTTCACTAACAGCGGCTTTTAATCTTTCAGCAGCAGCAGCTGCTCTTTCCATTTCATCAGCTGTTTGAGATGCTTCATCTGGTGTTAGTTCAGATAAAATCTCCACTATTTCTTTTTTTATTATTTCCTTTAGTTTAGGTTTATTAAATCCCATGGTGAAGTTTATTTATAAATATTAGGGAAATAATACCTCATTTATTTGCTTTAAACGTTGTTCTGTAGTACCACTAATAGTTGTAAAATCCCTAATTTGTCCCCTATACTCAAATAATAATTCTCTAATAGTATGATCTATTTTTTCTCTATATAAAGTATCTATAGTTCTTACACCATTATCTTCTATAACAGTACCTTCAGTAGTAACATAAAAAATATGATCATATTCATTCAACATAGTAGCTGCAAAATCACAAAATGCATTAGCCTCATCTTCACTAATTGAATCCGCACATTTAGCAAATGCCATTACATCAATAATAGTTCTATCTGTAATAATATTTTCATTTAATAATTCACTAGCTCTCTCCGCCAAAAATATAGATTGACCCTTTACTGTAGAATCAGTATTTAATGGAATACCTAAATCTCTTAAATATTTAGATCGTTCAGTAGTAAATTTATAATCAACAAATTCTACTTCATACTCTAATGCCTTAACTAATGTAGTTTTACCTACAGACATTGTACCACATAATCCAATTTTCATACTATAATTTATGTTCTTGCACCAGATTGTTTACCTAAAGCTGTTTTATGGAAAGGAACACCCTTTCTTTCTCTCATTAACTCTTGATATTCCTCAAACCCATATTCCATACCATAAAGATAATAAGCTTTTCTTGCCCCTCCACGTCTTTCAATAGGTTCAATAGCAGGACCATCATATCTATGAAACTTAAAATTAGCATCCTTAGGTCCTTTAGCTAAATACATCCTTTGACCGTTAGATGTAATGGTTTTGTACTCAAATTTTTCGTCTGACATATTTTTAATTTAATAATGATTCTGCTATATAAATACCTTGTGCCCCCGAAACTGTAATACCCCTTGCAGATAGGGCATCCCCAGCGAAATGTACATTTTCGAATTGAGCTAATGTTAAATTACTATAATCTACTTTTGGTTCTGGTGATAGATATTTTACTTCTGGGACGTAAATACCCCAGTCATCTTTTAATGTTGGGAATACTTTTTTCATATCATCAATAAAATCTTCTATGTATTGGAAATATTCACCCAATGTATTTCTTACACCATCTAAATTATCTATTTGATATGAAGATACTTCATCTCCTTCAGATGTTAGGGAAGGAACTCTAGTAGGACTATAGTAAAGACCCTTACCATTAAATTGAAGTTTGCTAACTACATCTCTTGACCATTCAAACGGTTTTTCAATACCCCTAATTTCCATTAAAATACCAAAATTAGTCATATCATTCCTATAACGCATGTCCTTTTTAGCATGACCATTATAACTGTAATCACCGTAAGTTTCCTCCACAGCAACAAAAGCGGCATTATTATTAGTACAGAATGAACGCAATGATACTCCTTTATCTTCAAATTTTCTGTATAATTTAAAGTCGTATGAAATATTAATTAATTTTTGGAAATGTTTTTGTGGTGCTTCAAAACGTACTCCTATTTGTACAGGTTTAGGTTCAGTGGGGAAGGAATAATCTTCTGCTAATTGTTTACCAAAATCAATACCTGATTTACCTACACCAAATACTAGGCGATCGTAAGTAGTAATTAATATTGGCCTATCACTATTTAACACAGAATGGGATTTTACCTCTTTATCGCCAAGATCAATATCTATTACTTTTTCATTCCAAATAAATTCAACACCACTATCAACTAAATAATCATACCAATTTTTACCAATCTCATGTAAATAATCAGTGCCAACGTGCCACACGGGAAATAACCTTAAACCAAAATAAGGTTTAATAAAATCTGGTTCTGATTGTGGATCTGAACATTGTACTTCTTCTGGTTTAGGATGGAATCGTTTAAAGTTAGTAATTACTTGGTTAAATAATTCCATTGCTTTTTCCTCACCACAATATTTTGACATATGTCCTCCAATAGAAGTATGGTAAGTAAGTTTACCATCACTCCAACCACCTGCTCCTAAAAACCCTGTCATTACTTCCTCAGGTTTTCTTTCATAAGGTGATTTACCCATGTCAATTATAGTAATATTGCTTCCAGGATAGCCATTATCTACTAATTTTGTAGCTGCATTTACACCTGCAACTCCGGCTCCTACAATCACTATTTTTTTATCCATTAATTATTTTTTTTAAATATACGAAAAAAAGTGGCGCTATCCAAAAGGATGCGCCACAGCTGCATAATTTAAACCCCAAAGGGCACCTGGCTATGAATCAGGTTATAAATTTATTTATCTATTATTCTAAGTTTTAATTGGTTTGTACCTTTAATTAATCTATGCCAACTATATTTGGGTATAAATATACGAGTATGTTTTTTAAGCTCAATAGGTAGTTTATTATCTTCTTGAAATTTCCAATCTGTATCATGGAGGACTTCAACTGTCCTATCTTCCTTATCCCTATGCCATAATAGTTCTATAGGGTCTATATCATCATCAAAAACCCTTAAAAAACCATTACCTTTAATTTCTATATCGTTATAAGGTTTACCAGAACCCTCCATAATTTCTACTTCCACCTAATGATTTCCAATAACGAGGAAGTCTACATGACCAGTAAGATGCTTTAGTCTTATCATTTTTTTCAGGACAATTATGTCTTTTAGAAAATGCACTTCTTCTTTCAGGATCATCCATTTTTACAGATAACTGTTGCCCTCCTCCTTTAGCTCCAAACTCAATTCTTTTTATTTTTTTAGATTTAGGGTCTCTCACATATACAAAGAATTTTTTAGAACCACCTCTTTTAGGTTTATTTAGTTCCACTTCTCTACCTCTGTATTCCGCTTCAAAAATAAAATCTAAAGGTACTTTTTTATCTCCATACATACCAAAATGACCTAAATCAGTTTCAGTTAAAATCTCCTCATCGGTACCAGATACGTTAATTAAATTTCTAGAATATAGTGTTCTTGCTTCTGCCCATAAATTAAAATAGGATTCTGATCCCGCTCTGTAAATATGTTCAGTTAATGGTTTTTCATTTTCTAAACAATATCTAAGCCCTTCAGACAAAAGAGATTTAGTAGTTAAACTCTCATTAAGGGTAAAAGGTTTAGTTTCGCATATGTTACATCCACAATTACACATTACGACATAATTTTATCATAAGGAATTTCTATTTTATTTCCAATAACTTTGGAATCTCTATAGATTTTGTTTTCAGGTTGAACTGTTGCTCTTAATCCACCTGTAGCAGTCCTAGTTGAATCGTGTCTAATATTAAGAATAGGTTCTAAATTAAACTCTTCCACATCCTTAAGATTTTCTATAATTTTAGAAACTTCTATATATAGATTGTTATCTACTAGTTTAAAATCTTTAGAGGAATACGATCTATAAATTACTATTGCATCATCCGAACCAAATATAATGGATTTTTCATCCTTATCAGGAAGATCAGTTACTATAACACCAGTAACCTTAGTATCAGTTCTATCATCATGCATTAAATTTATGCCCTCTTTTTCCCTACCCAATTTATCTACAAAAGGTTTAAACACTAATTCAGGAGCAAAATCTCCTTTTTTAATTTTTTCTGATAATTTTTTTACTACATCTTTATATCTAGTATCAGATGATTCCCAAAAACCAGCGTTATCTTTTTTAACTGAAATAGGGTATGATTTATCTCCTTTTATAATAAGATCAGCTTTTTTACCACCTGCTACATCATATCCAACACCTGAAATGTCTTTAACATTTTTTATGGTTAAAGATTTATTAGGGGCATCAAATATAACATTAACCGCACCCATTTCAAGATATTTTTTTATTTCGTTTTCTAAAATATCTTCATTTTCAGTTCCTGCAGATGCTCTACCCTGGGCTCCGGATGGTTTTAAAAGAAATGTAGAACCCTTATATGTAACTCCACCTATGGAAGAACCTCTTATGTTAGGGTCATATTCAAAACCCTCTATAGTTTCTATTTTCTTAATATAGTCAAATCTTTCAGCTCTGGGAACTAATAATTTATACCTAACCGATGATAATTTAGAAAAATTTTCATCAGTAAGGTTTAACTCTTTCTTTAAAATATTAATAGCTTCATCAGCATCATTTTCAAGCAAGGAGGTAACCATTTCAAATAACATATTCTTATCTTGGGGGTCATCCATATCAGGATAACCCTTAGGAAATTTATATGATATTTTATTCAAATATTTAGTTAAATTATCCATTATTCTGTTTCCTCTGTTTCTACTTCTTCCGTTTCTACTTCTACACCATCTCCACCTTCTTCTTCTATACCTTCAGGGGCAGCATACCTTAAAATTCTAGCTATGGCCTCTATAGCATGTTCTTCCTCATTTAGATTTAGAAGATAATATTTTTTTCCTTCTATTTGTGCTATCCAACTTCTTTTGGACCATGTTAGATAAA
>VTLG01012681.1_pt1 | contig 147979 bp, 214 predicted proteins | sample 4694571 | NCBI WGS metagenome assembly VTLG01 (sample SAMN12604809, study PRJNA352737) | marine metagenome | biome: ENVO:00000447; feature: ENVO:00000209|ENVO:00000569|ENVO:01000036; material: ENVO:00002151; isolation source: viral sequences binned using virsorter ... | reverse complement strand
ATTAATATTTACTATGATAATGCTGCAAAACTTACAACAAGTGCTGCCGGTGTTACTGTAAGTGGTGGCATTATAATTGCAGATGCTGGTAATATTGGTTCTGCTTCTGACACAGATGCAATGGCAATTGCTTCTGACGGTAAAGTTACTTTTTCACAAGCAATGATTGTTCAAAATCAAGTTATTGCTACTTCACTAGATATATCTGGTGATGTTGATATTGATGGCACAACAAACCTAGATGCTGTTGATATTGATGGTGCCGTTCAAGCTGATGGCACAATTACAGTTGGCGTAGACGATACTGGTTATGACGTTAAATTTTTCGGTGCTACGTCTGGCAAGTATATGTTGTGGGATGAGAGTGCCGATTCTCTTATTTTAGTTGGTAACGTAGGAATTGGTCTTACCTCTCCACAAACTCTAGTTCATATTCACGATTCTGGAACTGGAGGTTCTGATTTACTAAGACTAACTACAGGCGACACCGGTTCTGGTAGTAGTGATGGATTTAAAGTTCATTACGAAAGTGACCTCGATATATGCTACATGAATCTAGAGCAAGGCGATCATAAATGGTACACGCATAACGGAAGTTCAGTTTCTGATAGAATGATACTTTCGGATGCTGGCAATTTAAGTCTTACCGGCGATTTCTCTCTGAAGCACGATGGCGCAGTTCTTTATTTCGGCGCTGATAATGACGTTAGTTTAACGCATATTGCTGACAATGGTCTGCGATTGCCAGATAGCCGCGCCATGTATTTCGGTGACGATACTGATTTACAAATTTATCATACTGGTTCTGCCGGTTTCATTAATAACGCTACTGGCGATTTAACTGTAGATGTAGCAGGAGATATCATACTTGATGCTGATGGTGGTGATATCATCTTTAAAGATGGTGGCACTACTATTGGTACGTTTGCCAACAACTCAAACAATCTCCGTATAGTTTCTAACGTATCGGATGCTGATCTTATATTAAGAGGTGTTGATGGTGGAGCAGCAATTAATGCTCTAACGCTTGATATGTCTGAAGGTGGTGCTGGATTATTTGTTGCTGGAATAGGTGTGTTGGGTGGTTCAGTTGCAGCTAACATAGGTGTTAATGTTCCTAACGAAAAGTATATTGCTTGGTTTGATTCGGGTACTAGTGGAGGCACTGCCGCTTATGCTAGAGGCGTTGGAGGTGCTCTTCATTTTGGTGGTGGTTCTTATGTTTTCAACGGCGATGTTGAAACAGATTTTAATGGTAATGTTAAATTTAGTCATGACGGTGCAATACTTTATTTTGGTAATGATGATGATGTATATTTAGAACATGTTGCTGATACTGGATTGAGATTTCCTGACGGCGACAAATTGATATTTGGTACTGGTTCTGATTTAAATATTTTCCATGATGGTTCTAATAGTTATGTTCATGACAGTGGTACAGGACAGTTATATCTTGCTACATCAGCCTTACATGTAACAAATAATAATGCCACAGAATCTATGATATATGCCGCTGAAAATGGTGCTGTTACTCTCTACTATGATAATACTGCTGCACTTGCAACAGTGTCGGGTGGTGTTAATATAACTGGTGGGCTGACTATTACGGATAATATGCATCTCGACCATGATGGTGTAATTCTTCATTTTGGTGATGATAATGATGTTACCCTAACGCATGTTGCTGATACTGGTATATTGTTAAACAGCACTAGACAAATTCAGTTTAATGATGCATCTCAATATATTTGTGGTGCTTCTGCTACTCAATTGGATATTCGAGCTACGGATGAAATTGAACTTACCGCAACAGATGTTGATTTGAATGGTAACTTAAGAGTTAGTAACGATGCTCATCTCGACCATGACGGAGCGCTTCTTTATTTTGGTGCAGATAGTGAAATTAGTTTTGAACACGTTCACAATGCCGGATTAAAGATGAACGGTCATTTATATTTTGCAGATAATAAAGTTGCGTACTTTGGAACTAGTAGTGATTTACAAATTTACCATGATGGTTCTAATAGTCATATAACAGATCAAGGAACTGGTGTTCTTGCAATTAGTACTAATGGAACTCAGATTAGTATTCAGAAAGATACTGCTGGAGAAGCTATGGCTTACTTCAAAGTAGACGGTGCTGTTGAACTCTATTATGATAATGCTAAAAAACTTGAAACTACATCTTCTGGTGTAACTGTTACTGGTACTGTTGTTGATAGTGCGGGTGGTGGAATGGTTCCTCCTGGAACTGTTTTACCCTATACAGGTGCTAGTGCTCCTACAGGATTTGTTCTATGTGATGATTCTGCAATATCTAGAACTACTTACTCAGTACTATTTGCTATTATAGGTACATCTTATGGTACAGGAAACGGTACAACTACTTTTAATGTTCCTGATCTTCGTGATAGACTACCGCTAGGTAAAGGAACTAATAACTCATCACTTGGTGCTATAACAGCCGCAGCAGGAGCTTCTGCCGTTGTTGCTACTGCCTCTGGTTCTGCATCTCTTACTAAAACCACGGGTACTTTTGCTACATCTGCTAAAGATTCATCTCAAGCATCAGCTTTAACAAATGTTACATCAGGTGGTCATACACATAATTTAACACTGCCTGCACAAGTCTTTAATTATATAATTAAAACATAATTTTAATTGACACTTAGTATATAGAAAAATTATACTAATAATTAGTGTTCTAACAAGAGGGGAAAAAAATGTCAGAAACACAAACACAAAAAAATGAACCAAGTCTTACTTTTGAAGGTAAGAATTATCTTATAAAAGATTTATCTGCTACACAAAAACGTTTAGTAGATCATAATATAGCGATTAGCAATCAAATTAATTCGTTGGAGATGCAACTTGAGCAACAAAAAGTTTCAAGTGAAGTTTTTACAGCAAAACTACGAAAGGCGCTTTCTGCTGACGACGACGATACTTGAAAGGTGTTTTAAATGACCACACTTGTACCAACTTTTTTAGGCGGAACGGGAGTTGATGCGACTTCTGATACTGTTGAATTTACTAATGGCCTAAAAATAAATTTTTTACATGTTGAACAAACTGCTGGTACTCTGCCTGGTTCTAGTACTAATGGAATTGTAGTACAGAAAAATGCTTCTACAAGTGATATTGCAGTAATAAGTCTTATAGGCGGAGCAGCCGCAGACTCTAGGGTTGAGTTTGGTGATGCTGGTGACCGTGATATTGGTATGATCCGGTATACTCATGGTGATAATGCTATGGAATTTTATACCAATGCTAGTGAGCAGATGACAATAACATCGGCAGGTATAGTAGTAATTGGACACACTGCCTCCGTTATCACCTCAAGCGCACTGCAAGCATCTCTGCAAATAATGGGGACCGACTTTAATAGTTCATCTATTTCTGCGATGCGGTGGAGCGCAGATGCTAATGGAGCAAGTATCAATCTCGGTAAATCACGGAACGGAACCATTGGCTCAAATACGGTTGTTAGCGATGGTGATGAACTTGGTAAGATTGATTTTTCTGGAGACGATGGAACAGATTACCAGACGTTATCGGGACGCATTAGTTCTGTTGTAAATGGCACACCAGGTACAGGTGATATTCCTGCTGATTTGGTTTTCTCGTCGGGTGACGGTGGTTCAGTCGCTGAAGTTCTGCGGCTTGCAGGAACCGGATTAGCTGCTTCGTTTACTGGAGATGTAAATCTTAAGCACGATGGTGCAATTCTTCGTTTTGGTGATGGTCTCGATGTTACTCAAACTCATGTGCATGATGTTGGTTTGGATTGGGAAAGTTCCCGTAGCGGTGCAGACTCTATCTTCCGCTTTAAAAATATCGCTAATGCATCTGCTTCTGATATTCGTCTGATACTACAAAATGGTGGTACATCTGGCGGTGATCCTATAATTAACTTAGACGGTCAAGCTTCAAACGCCTCTTGGACTATAGGTGTGGATACTTCTGCAACTAAATTTGTTATTGCGGACGCCGATAAAGGTGGATTTGACGGTAATGACGAAGTCTTTACTATTGCTACTGGCGGTTCAACGACAATCACCACCGCCGATAACAACGCTCAACTTACATTAGTTTCTACAGACGCTGACGCAAATGGCGGACCAGTTCTTGATCTTCACCGCAACTCAGCAAGCCCAGCAGATGCTGATTTTGTTGGTGAGATTTATTTTCATGGTGAAGATGACGCTGGAAACAAACAAGAATATGCTAGTATCAAAACAAGAGCGGTAGACGTTTCGAGTGGTTCAGAAGACGGTCGGCTGGAGATGTATATAAGTACAGGAGGCAGTATGAAATCTGTCTTCCTTGCTCATTCACCGGCTACACCAGAAATTGCCATCAACGAAGACTCTGAAGACATTAATTTCCGAGTAGAATCAAACGGCAATGCCAATATGCTATTTGTGGATGCAGGAAATGATCGTGTAGGTATAGGACAGTCTGCACCTGTTGGTGTTCTTGACATAGTTGGAAATTCAGACTCAGTTCCTGCAATTAAAATAGGAGCTAATACAACACATGGATTTGAAATTTATGAATTAGCTACAGGTGGACATCTTAGGTTAAATAGGGTTGTAAGTGGAAGCTCCACTCAAGTTTTGCATATAGCAAGAGATACAGGTACAGTTACGTTAAATGATGATCTTGTACTTGGTCATGATGGCGCTATTTTAAAGTTTGGTGCAGATGGGGAAGTAAATATAACCCATGTTCATGATACAGGTTTAACGACTAACAAGAACCTTACCGCTGGTCCTGGTGGGACAGGAACCGATAAGATTGTAATTAAGGCTGATGGTGGATCAGGAGCCGCTGGTGGGGGAGTATTTGAAGTTCGCTCAAATGGGACATTTCGCGGTGGATTGGGTAATAAAGCAGCGCTTGCTGGTAGCGGAACGAGTACTGATTTAGAACTGAGAGCGGCAAGTGGAATCCCAATCACTTTTGCTCCTAATAATACTAATGCTCTTACTCTTGACACAAGTGGTAATGCTGGCTTCGCTGGTAATATAGTTATTCCCAATGGTGGTAATATTGGTTCAGCTAGTGATACTGATTCTATTGCCATTGATTCTTCTGGTAATGTTACGGCTTCTCAAAATTTAACTGTTACAGGTACTATAACTACTACTAGTTCTATAACCGGTGGTAGCGCAAGTGTAACTCAAAAAGCTGGACTTACTCCTGTTGGTTCTATTATAGCATATGGTAGTACTACTGTGCCTACAGGTTGGTTAGCGTGTGATGATTCTGCCGTTAGTAGAACTACTTTCTCGGTACTATTTGCTGTTCTAGGTACAAGTTATGGAGCAGGAAATGGCTCAACTACTTTTAATGTTCCTGATCTTCGCGATAGAATGGTTATGGGTAAAGGAACTAATAATAGTACTATGGGAGCCTCTTCTACAGGTGCATCAGGATCTTTTGTAGTTGCAACAGCTTCAGGATCTGCTTCTTTAACAAAAACTACAGGTACTTTTGCTACATCAGCAAAGGATTCATCTCAAGCGTCAGCGTTAACTAACGTTACGGCAGGAGGACATACACACAACGTAACAATGCCTGCGCAAGTATGTATGTATATTATTAAAGCATGAGTGAGTCAAGAGAGTTAGATCAAGTTCAAAAAGAATTAGATGTTTTACATGAGCGTTCTCAAGATAATAAGCTTAAAATAGCTTCTCATGAAGCTTCTTGTGATGTTCGTTATGCTAATATAATGAAAATGCTTGAAAACTCTCAAAAACAACACGACGAAATGCATCAAGAAATAATAAAATTACGTAATTTAGCTACACAAGGACGATCTACTATTAAAACTCTTTTCTACATAGGCACATTTACAGGAGCTATTACTGCTTTTGCATATACACTTTTACAAATTTTTCCAAAATGAGCGACAAATTTTTTAAACTAAAAATACAGAAACTATTAGACCGATTACCTACGCCTATTAAATTTAATGAGGCTCAGTGGGCAATGGTTTATGGGTTAGATGAAAATCGCTTTTGGGTACAAATAGCTGCACGTCGTACAGGTAAATCATATGCTGCTGCTATTTTAGCTTTTGCAAAACTCTTAGAGCCAGGGCAACAAGTAATGGTTGTTGCACCTAATTTTTCTCTTTCCTCTATTATTTGGGATTATGTAACAGATTTAATAAAGCATTTAGGGGTTGAAGTAGAAAAATTTAATCAAAAAGATAAAGTTGTACGTCTTATTAACGGATCAATATTTAGATTATTAAGTGCTAATAATCGTGATTCGTTAATTGGTCGTGCAGCTAATTTATTAATTGTAGATGAGGCTGCTGTTATTCCTAATGATGAATATTTTATTCGTGACTTACGACCGGCTCTTTCTACCTTTAAAGATTCTCGTTGCTTATGGATTTCAACACCTAGAGGAAAAGGTAACTACCTTTATAACTACTATTTAAGGGGAGGTGACTCTGAATTTCCAGAATGGGGTAGTAACCTTTTTACTTGGAGAACTAATCCACTTTTATCTGATTATGATGTAAAAGAAGCAAAAAAGGCTATGTCTCGTGCAATGTTTGCACAAGAATATGAGTGTGAATGGACTACTACAGAAGATCAAGTCTATGAATCACTTAATGAAGAGAAGCATATCGGTGAATTTATAGGTGAGAGATTTACAGAAGTAATTGCTGGTCTTGATGTAGGCTATCGTGATGAAAATGTATTTGTTGTTATTGGTACTAATGGAAAACAGTATTGGATAATTGATGAATTTGTATCTAAAGAATCTACTACTTCTGAGTTAGCTGATAATATAAAAGAAAAAGTAGATGAATGGAATATAGATAATATTTATATTGATTCAGCAGCACAACAAGTAAAAGCTGATTTTGCATACGATTATGATATATATTGTGAAAATGCTATTAAATCTGTAAATGACGGTATAGCATCTGTACAAGTTTTAATTGAACAAGATAATTTATATTTTGATATAGAAGGTGCTGCTCATACTTTTGCCGCAATGTCTTCTTATAAATGGAATCCGAATACAGAAAAACCAAAACCAATTCATGATTGGTGTTCTCACCCATCTGATGCAGTACGTTATGCTATTTATACTCATCAAAAAATGAGTAATATTTCAATTTATGCTTAGACTTGTTATTTTAAATTATAAAAGACCTGAGAATATTAAAAAGATTGTATTTTCTTTATGGAAAATATTTCCAAGAATTACAGTAATTAATAATAATCCAGATTATTTATTACCTTATTGGGGTGGTGATATTGATGTTATAAATAATGATCGTAATTATTTTTGTATGGAGCGATGGATAAGATGCTTTGAATACCCAGAAGAGTATAAAGTAATTATTGATGATGATATTTTACCTTCTCCAACTTTAATAAAAAATATGCTACAAGCAAACTTACCAATTACAGGTATATACGGTAAACGAGGAGTGAATGTTTCTGAAAGATACGACCAGTTAGAAGATGTTTGGAGTGATGGTGATGTAGATTTTTTAGTTGGTTCTATAATTTTAGTAAAACAATCTATATTAAATGAAATACAAACTGATCTTGAAAAAATGGGCTATCCAGAAAGAGGTGATGATATTATTGTAAGTTATTTAATTAAACGTAGATTCCAAACATCTTTAAAATTAACTCCAGGTCGGTTTATGTTTTTACCAGAAGGAGATGTTGGATTAAACAATAATAAAGAACATTTTTCAAAAAGATGGAATGTGATTCAAAAATTTCAAAATATTGGTTGGACAGATTGAAGGTAAATAAATAAAATGGATGTATTAAAGAGATTTCCGATTAAATATGTTCGTGATTATATAAAAAAAGATTATAAAATTCGTGATAAATGTTATATTTGCGGATCTAAAGAAAACTTGGAGTTACATCATTTATATAGTCTTTCTCAGTTGTGGGAAATTTGGTGTGGTGAACATAATTTAAAACAAGTTGAGAGTGTAGACATAATTAAGCAGTTGCGAGTTATATTTGCAAAAGATAATAAAGAATATTTGAATAATAAAAATTTATTTACACTTTGTAAAGCACACCACTCTAAATTACATACACTTTACGGACAAAATTATTCTAATCATTTAGTACATAAGGTTAAAAAATGGTTAGATATACAAAGGGAAAAGATAATTGGCTGAAATTACGAAAGAGACTCCAAGATGGCGTGAATGGCTAAGCGAGAAATTAAATCCCGCACAACCATCTATTGCTTCTCTTGAGCCTTTTGCATCTCCTGAAACAATTGTTGACTTTGAACAAGCTTATCGTGAAATAGAGATAATTCATAGAGCCGTTGAAATGGTTATTAGTGCTTGTGTAGATACTCCTCTTAAAATAACAGGGCAAACCCCCGCTAAAAAAGTTAATAAACTTTTAAATATACGACCTAATCCATTTGAAGATCGCGTTCGGTTTTTCCGTCGTGCTCTCTTAGATTTTCATCTTGACGGCAATGCATTTTTTTATTACGATGGTAATGATTTATATTTGTTGCCTGCGAATGATGTTGAAGTAGTTCCTGATCCACATACTTTTGTTAATCATTATAACTATATGATTTCAAATCAGCAATCTTCTGATTTTTTTGGTTATAATAAACAAACAAGAAAAAGTGAAGCAATAACATTTCAACCTAATGAGATTATTCATATAACTAATGAAAATACCTCAAGTATTTTTAGGGGTACTAGTAAATTAAAACCTCTTTTAAGATTAATTGAACTTTACTATTATATGATTAATTTCCAAAGACAGTTTTTTAAGAATAATGCAATTCCTGGATTTGTATTAACTACAGATAATATTTTAAGTAAACGAGTTAAGGAAAGACTACTAGAGGGTTGGAGAAATTCTTACACTACTATTTTTGATAATGCTAGGCACCCTGCTATATTGGATGGCGGACTAAAGATTGATCAATTTTCGACAGTAAAATTTCAAGAACTTGATTTTGAAAACTCGATTGAAAGAATACAACAAGATATGGCAAAGGCATTGGGCGTACCGTATGTGTTATTAAAAAGTGGTAATAATGCTAATATTGATGCAAACCAAAAACTTTTTTATCAACATACCGTAATGCCAATTTTAAATCAGTTTTGTAGCGCGTTTATGTTATTTTTTAATAACGGTGTTCAGATTAAACCAGATAAATTAACTATTCCTGCTTTAAGACCAGATGAACGCACTCAAAGTATTTACTACTCAACACTTGTTAATACAGGTATTATTACACCAAATGAAGCAAGAGTTGGTTTAGGATTTCCATCAATTGATGGTGAAGATAGCATTAGAGTACCGCAAAATATTACTGGCAGTGCCACCGATGCTACTCAAGGGGGCAGACCTCCCAGCGAAGAGTCTGAAAATCAAACAGAAGAAGGAACAAGCGATGAAGGATAAAATGCTTTTTATAAGTAGTGAAATTGAGAAAGCTTCTTCCTCCAAAAAGGATAAGAATCTCAAAATCGCTGGTTATGCAAATACCACAGCCAAAGATCGTGCTGGTGACATTGTTACTGCTAATGCTTGGGCTAAAGGTGTTGATAACTTCAGACGCAATCCAGTCCTTCTTTACCAACATAAGCATGATTGCCCAATTGGTAAAGTGAATAAGATTACCGTGGATAAAAAAGGTATTTTTGTTGAAGCGGCTGTTAGTGAAGCAGCTGAGTCAAATCACGGTATTCAGACCCTGATTAAAGATGGCGCTCTCAAGAGTTTTAGTGTCGGATTTAAAGTTAAAGATGGAAAATATAATCGAGACGAAGACTCGATGTATATTACCGACGTTGAATTATTGGAAATTTCTGTTGTAAGTGTCCCTTGCAATCAGGATTCTCTTTTTAGTGTTCGTAAAAGCTTTGAGACGGATGATGATTATACAAAGTTTGTTGACTCATTTAAGTCTGAAGAAAGTTCTACTAAAGAGGAAAAAGCTGCTAAAATTAAGGCTGGAATTACAGATCTTGCTGACGGTCATTATCACACAGTTGAAATGGACAAAAAAGGTGACGGCGTAACTACTTACGCTTCTCACATGGCTAATCACGCTCATAAAATTAAAGATGGCGTATTAGAGGCTGCTGACGGCCATACTCATGAAATTAGTATGGTCGGTGTTGCTGTTCATGATACTGTTGGTCCTGATAGTGATGCTGATGTAAGCACGCGTCCTCTATCTCCGTCGGAGCAAGAATCTACTAATAATGATTCTGCCCCTAAAGTTCATGCGGAAGGTCATGGCCAGGTTCTACCTGTAGCTGAAGCTTCTAGTGAGGATTTGGAGATTGAAATTAAAAATGAAGAAGAGGAAATTCTTGATATAGAAGGAAAAGAAGAAGAGGATGAGGAAGATTTTGATCTTGATCCAAATACCCCAATTCCATTTCTTAATCTTTTATCTACAGAAACTTCTCAAATAAATAACGGGGACTTTGTAAAATACGATAATGTGAGGTACAAAGTCACAAAAATTGCAACCGCCCAAAGTGCAACTTTTAAATTTTTAGAGGTTGACTTACAAGGAAAAGATTGTGATAATAATGTTGATGTTAACGCAGATGAGATTTTTGTTGTTAATACATGGGATATGGGTTCGAAATTTGATATAATTATTGAAGATTTTGGAGATGTTCCCGAAACATTAATTGAAGATTTTAATAAGTATTGTAACGCTACAGAGGCTGATCTTTATAAGTTTAAAGATTCTTGGAAGTTAGAGCCTCAAGAGCAAGAAAAACTAAATACTTTAATTAACATTAAACTAACACCATCGTCAGAATGGAATGCACTAGAGCAAAAATTTGCTCATATTTATACTCAAAAAATCAAAGCTCTGTTAGAGCTAAATACTAGTGAGGCACAGGAAGATTCAAATATTAGTCTGGCTCTTAAGCTTCACGGATACTTTAAAAAGGAGAACGATACTATGGCAGAACAGGTCGTAGATACCATTGATCTTACAAGCTCAAGCGCTGAAAAGATCGAAGAAACGACTGAGCAGGTTATTGAAGAAAAGGCTGCACCAGTCGCACAAGTGTCTGAACCAGAAGTAGCCAAGTTGGTTGAAAAGACCGGCAAAGCTGTTATGAAGGAGTCGGACGCGGCAGAAAAAGCCCAGGAAACTGGCGCTTCCTACAAAAAAGAAATCGAAGAGCTTGAGGAACTCAAGTCCCAGATTTCTAAATATAAGGATGAGGTTAAAGCCCTCACCGAAACCAAAATGGTTTATCAAGAGAGCCAACGCAATACGCAGCAGTTCTCTGAGAAAGAAATGGCTAATGCTTATCTTCTTGCAGCTTGCATGAATAAGCGTGATCCTTTTGATACCAAGATGGGCTCTCGTATGAAAGCTATTACATCTGTGGATCAATTCCTTTCTAATTTCTCAAGCAATATTTATACGGAAATGGAACAGCAGCTCGTTATTGCTCCGATGTTTAATCGCATCGCAGTTGATGCTCGTAATTTCCGCGTACCAGTTGCTGATGAAGATACTGATGGAGATGTTGCACAGTTCGCATCTGGCACTTTCGCTACTGGCGTTGGTGACACGACGAACGTTCCGACATCTAATCAGAACACTATTAGCGCAGTGACATTTACTCCTCATAAGTTTATGGCTACTACGCATCTTGCAAAAGACGAAGAAGAGGATACGGTTCTTCCGCTTCTTGACTTCCTTCGCGCTGCTGCGACTCGTCGTCTAGCTCGCGCCATTGATAAGTCTATTCTTCGTGGTAGGGGTAACCTTACCGGTTTCACTGCAGCTCCGACTAATGCCATTACGGCGGGTTCGGGTTATGCATCCGTTATGAAGGGCGTTACTACTCTTGCTAATGACGCTTCTCTTACGGCAACTACGGGTTCTGGAAGTGATAAGGTTGATCCTACGGACATCGCCTCTGCTCGCGGAACTCTTGGTAAGTATGGTCTTCAGCTTGGTGACCAACTAGTTTATTTGACCACGATTGAGGGTTATAATAACTTGGTTACTACCTCTGACTTCCGTACAGTTGATAAGTTCGGACCGAACGCAACCTATCTTACAGGTTCTGTTGGTGCGGTCTATGGTATTCCGATTCAGATTACTGAGTTCTTGGACAATGTTGGTTCTACTGGTAATCAGATTGGTGCCTTGGTTTACAAGCCAGGCTTCATGATTGCGGAACGCCGTGGAATGGAAATTGAGAGTGAATACGAGCCTCGTCAGCAAGTTACGGCGATGTATCTTAGCACTCGCTTTGACTTCAAGGCGCTTACCACTAATTCTAGTGCGGCTCTTGACTCATCCAAGTATTCCTACGCTTGCCAAGTAAAAACCGGTTAATCATTGGTTACAACTTGAGTTACAAGGGGGAGGTGGGAAACTGCCTCCCCTTTTACTTTAAGGAGGATAAGATGAAACTACACTCTGATATTAAAGATATGAAATCTTGGGAAGAAGCTGCTTTATGGCTTGCTCGTCATGGATGGGGTACTGCTCTAATTGCAGAGCAAAAAGAAATTTGGGATTGGAATGAAAACCAAAAACCAAAACCGTATAATCCACCACCCCCTAAAAAAGTAGTACCCAAACCTGTAAAAGTAAAATCAATAAAAAAGGATAAGTAATCATGGAAAAATTTGAAGAGAATCTTGGTAAATTTCCTTATGTTACATTAGCTGGTGTTAAGGATTATCTTAATATTTCTAGTGATACTCATAATGGCACATTAACAAATGCTATTAGTTATGCTACTGCGGTTGTAGAACACTATATTGGTCAACAGGTTCTTGCAAATGATTATTTTGAGGTATTTGACGGAGGAGCAACCGCAGTCTATGTAAGTAGACTTCCTCTTAATAATGTTTATACTGTTGCTGAGTTTAACGGTACAGATTATGTTAATCTATCTAATCCTACTACTACAGGTTTAGATGTTGTTACTGGTGAAGATAAAGATAATCATACGATTACTAATATAGGTAGTGTTAGTAAGTTAAAAAGAATTAAAAAATTTGGAACGACCTCTGCAAATTTTGATGGGTCTAGCTATTTAGCTGTTAAAGATCAAGGCGATTGTTATTTTGATACTGAAGATTTTACTATTGATATGCAAGTTAGAATGAGTTCTCTTTCTTCTACTCAAACTTTTATTAATCATAATACTGATACTAATGACTTTTGGGAATTTAGATATCATGCGGTTGAAGGATTACAGTATAGAGTTGTTGAAGGAGGCACTGAAACTGTCAATGTTGCTCATGCTGCTGTTTCTGGTTATACTGCTAATACTTTTCATCACGTAGCTGTAAGCCGCAGCGGAACAAATTTAAAACTTTTTAGAGATGGAACACAGGTTGGTGGAACTGTTACAATTGCTAAAACTGTAGATATTCCTGATTTTACAAGTAATGTTGAAATTGGTAGAAATCCATCAAATGCAAATGTATTTGTTGGTCAGGTAGATGAAGTTCGTATATCACGATCTGCACAATTTACAGCTAATTTTACAGCACCTGAGCACCAACATGCAACAGATGACGACACTGTACTATTAATACATTGTGATGGTTCTAATAGTGATGTTGATTTTTCTGATTCAAGTGCTACTACAAATGAATTTACTTTTGCTCGTGATAGTGGAAAAATTACTCGTAATGTTGGACATGTTGGTATTACTGGTCATTATCCTACTGTTAAAAATTCATACCCTTCTTTAACATTAGGTGGTCCACCTAAATTTAATCCATATTCAAACGCACTTAAAGTAAAATATCGAGCAGGTTATGAAGATGGTGATGTACCTTTTGATTTACAAATGGCTACTTTAGATTACATTAAAATTATACATAAACAAGATCAAGATCGTGCAGGATTTTCTTTTGAAGGAGAACGTGCTGATAAGCATAAACTTTCTGCAGATTTTCCTCCACATATTCGTCGTGTTCTTGAACTATATAGGATTGTATAATGGCAGCTGTACGCTATAGCCAAAGTTCTCGCACAACAGTTAATGGAAAACCTCTTCACTCATCTAAAACAAGAGCAGATTCTCTTACTTTTGCTATTAAACTTCAGACTAAATTATACGCTTTATCATTTGGACAGCCAAAGGGTGATACTCGTACATTACTGTTAAAGGCTGCTGGTCGATTAAATATACAAGTAGAAAAAGTGCTAATTGGTATTTTTGGTGGGGGAAAAATTTCAGAAACAGCAGGGGGATTTAATCCTGATTTTTTTATTGAAGAACCTGAAGAAATTAAGGCTGTTGGAGTGAAGGAAGATGAAGAAGGTAGCTTAGTTGGCCCTCAACAAGTAAAACTTGCAGGTGGTTCAGGTATTCAATTACAGCGCAAAGGACGACAAGAATTAATTACAGGATTTACTCAAAGACCTGGTCCATTTAAAAACCCTACAGCCGTTGCACAAAAAGAAGAATTTGCTGTAACTCGTTTTGTAAATTCATTAAGAAAAAATGCTAATGACTCAAAAGCGATTTATAAGGTTCTAAGTGGTAAAGGTAAAGCAGCAGGTGCTGTTAGAGCTAGTATGACAGCAAAAGCAAATGTAATAAATATTCCCGTTGTTATTAATATAGACGGTCAAATGGTTACGCAAAATAGGAGACTTAGATTTAATTGGAAAGATATCGGTAAATGTGTGCAAAAAGGCACATTTAAATTTACTATTCAGGACAATCCTGCGAAAGATTTTATAAAATTTAACGGATATTTTACTAAATCTGTAATTGATCGCGGACTAAATGCTGTCGATAAACTTCAGCAAACATCATTAACCTCTGGAGAGCTTGGAAAAATGATATCTGAAATTGCTGGATCACTTTCTGCACTTCCATCACGAGAAACAGCAATAGAATTAACTAAGTTTGCACAAGGCTTTGGCTACTCTAATATATTTGAATATCAGTCATTTAATTCTGCTAAAATAATCGGCGGTAAAATGAGAAAACAGAAAAAAGCTAAACGAAAAGGTGGTGGGGGTGCTTTTCTATCTGGAGTAGATATTTCTGTATTAGTAAGAAAAAGATTAGGTAAAGTAATGCCAAAAGGTCCACGACGTGGACCTCCACTTTCTCCTGATGTATTAACTGAACGAACAGGACAATTTAGACGTTCAGTAAGAGTAATCCCTAATTATAGAAAAAATATGGTATCATTTTTTTATAATCCATTATATAATGTACATGTAGGAACTGATAGAGATCCAAATGTATTTGTCGGTGATACTATACGAGAGATAATGCTCGCGTTATTTAAACGGCAATTTATGATTGTGAGAGGATTTTAATGGCAACTTCTCGAAGATCAGATATAATAAATTTATTAGTAACAGAATTAAAAAAGATAGATGGAGGCACGTCTGATTTTGATTCTAGCTATACATTTAATACAAATTTATCTAATAATGTCGAGAGAAAAATTCGTTTTTTAGATGAAGTAAACGACTTTCCAAGTCTTTACATAGCTGCGGGAACCGAAATTAGAGATTTTAATTCTCAGAATTTGACAAACGCAACTCTTGACGCTACCATAAGAGCATACGTTTTTAGTGAAGACGAATCACAGGATAAAATGGATGATCTTATTCAAGACATTGAACATGTGATTTATCGTATCGGAAATAATTCTGATAAAGGTATTCAAGAAATCAGTATTTCTAATATATCTGCAGATGAGGGATTATTTACACCATACGGTCTAAGTGAAATCGAAGTTTTAATAGACTATATTTTAGTTTAAAAGGAGAAGAAATATGGCCTCTCTTAATTTACAAAGAAATTCAGAGGTATTTTACTCAACAGTTGATCTTATTAATGGGGCTGCTGTTACGAGTATGACTAACGAAAACACTTGGAAGTTAGAAGTTTTAGCAGGATTTGCTGTTTCCTCGTCTGCGGCTACTCAGGATATTACAAGTCTGGAATCAGGCATTACTCCTGATCGCTCTCAGCAACGTTTTAATACAGCGATTAACCCTGTTGATTGGAACTTTCAAGTATATTTACGCCCAACAGGGGTTAATTCTGGTGGTACTGCACCTGCATCAGGTGGCGGCACAAATCAGGCAGGTAATGTTGTACCTCTTGCTGATTGGTATATGTGGCAAGCTCTTACCTCTAATACCAGCCCTTCTAGTGGAACTACTTATACGAGTGTTTGGAAATCTACTGGTGGAAACGCAGGTAAGTTAGTAACTACTAACGTAGCACAAACAAGTGGTTCTCATAGCTCGCGAACTAATTTCTCAACTGCTACAGAAAATCATCTATATTTTAAACTTGATAATGTTATTTATCAGGTTTCTAATGCTACCGTTAACCAAGCTACTGTTGATGCAGGAATTGAAGAGATTGCTATGGTTACTTGGGCTGGTTTTGGTACGACTATGAAAGAACTTACCGGACTTCCACGTAATAATGCTGTTTCCTGTTTTGGCGGAGTTTTAAATAATGGTACTACTGTGACAGCTAATGCTAATGTTACTGAATTGATTGCTAATACTGGTCCTTCCTTTATGCCTTTCAATCAGATGAATGTCGCAGGATCAGTTGGAACTAATTCATTCATTAAGAATCGTCTTAGTCAGATTGAGTTCCATCATAAAGCATCAGCTACTGCATCAGATGAGAAATTTGTGTTCCCAGTTACGGCACTATCATTTGATTATAATAATAATATTACATATTTAACACCAGAAGAAATGGCTTCTCTTAATGAGCCAATCGGTCAATTTACAGGTACACGTGCTGTTACAGGCTCTGTTACTATGTATCTTCGTACAGGTGACGCTGAAAGTGCGGGCTTCCTTCGTAATATTTCTGAAGACTCACGTACTCAGTCAGCACAAACTTCTAATGCTAATCTAATTATTGGTGGAGCTACATCTGGTGATCCTCAAGTTGCGTTCCAACTTGATGCTTGCCAATTTGAGTTCCCAGTAATTGCTACAGAGGATGTTGTTTCTATGAGTGTTAACTTTGTAGCACAAGAGCCAACAGCATCTAAGGGTGATGGTGGAGAAGTTACCATATTCGCTGCAAAATCTGTAGCGTAATAAATTTTTGGGGGGAAAACATTTTACAGAGAGTGCCCGTCGGCTTGCGATTCATAGGTTTCCCCTCACCTTACGAAAAGCATATTAACCGGCGGGCACTTACTTTATGAGGGGAAAATTATGAGTAAAATTAAAAATTTAGTTGCAAAAGAGACTACTTCTTGGGTTGAGTTTCCTGAGATTGATGGTTTTGAAATAGAATTAGTGTATTTAAATCGTGAAGATTTAATGAAAATTCGTAATCGTTCACTAACATTTAAATTCAATAAACGTACTCGTCAACGTGAAGAAGAAGTTGATAACGATAAATTTCTTGAGGCATATGCAGAAAAATCAATTAAAGACTGGAAAGGGCTAAAAGCTAAACATTTACCTCTTCTTTTTCCAGCTGATATTTCAACTATGGACCCAAATGAAAATATAGAGTATGATGAAGAAGATGCTTTAGAGCTTTTGAAAAATTCAACAATTTTTGATCAGTTTATTACAGATTGTATGAATGATTATGAACAGTTTTCTAAACAAAAAGCTGAGGAAGACGAAAAAAACTAATTGAATACCTTCGGAATGTATTTTTTTCTGGAGGTATGGATATTGAACAATATTTACAGATGTGTGAACAAATGGGATGGGAACCTAAAGAAGAAGAGCTTCCTAAAGAACCTTCCCATTTATCATATAATATTCAAGGTGCTTTAATATTATATAATGCTTTACCTGATGTATGGGAAGGTATGTCAGGTTCTTGGATGGGAAAAGATTATTCTGGTCTGATGGATATTATGAATATCTATGAATTAGAAAATAGAAGAGAGATTTTCACTCTTTTAAAAATTGCAGAGGGAGAGGCAAGTAAATTTTACGCTGAAAAACAAAAACAAAAAGAATCTTTAGATAAAGCGACGAGAGGAAGATAATTGGCTAAAATTAAAAATACAGTTGATATTAATGTAACTCAACGTGGAGCCCAAAAAGCTGCTCAAGGTATTGATCAAGTTACTAAAGCTCAAACTCGGCAAACAAATGCTGGAGTTTCTGCATCACGTCAATTTTCTGCTCAAGCAACTGGTTTAGGTGGTTTAGTTGGGGCTTATGCAGGTGCTGCTGCTAATATTTTTGCTCTTCAACAAGCTTTTGACGCTTTACGTAGAGCAGCACAGGCTGAAACAATTATTAAAGGTACTAAAGCACTTGCTCTTGAAGTGGGAGCAAGCGGAACAAGAATATTAGAAAGTGTACGAGAAATTACCGATGGACAATTAACGCTTCAAGAAGCTGCACAAAATGTCAATATTGCATTAAGTGCGGGTTTTAATACTAGACAAATTGAGAGATTAACTATAGTATCTGAAAAAGCATCTAGAGCACTAGGTCGTTCATTAACTGATGCGATGACCCGTGTTACTCGTGGTGCTGCTAAAATGGAACCAGAACTTTTAGATGAACTAGGTATTTTTACTCGTATTGACCCTGCTGTGGAGAAATATGCAGCATCATTAAATGTTGCAGCTTCTTCTCTAACAAATTATCAAAGAAGACAAGCTTTTGTAAATGCTGTTATCGAAGAGGGTGAGAAAAAGTTTTCAGTTATAAGTACGTCTGTACCAAGTTCCCAAAAATCTATTGAACGTTTAATAGTTGCAATTACTGATCTTGCAACTGAATTTGGTCAACTTGTTGCTAATGTATTACAGCCTTTTGTTGACTTTATTTCAGATAATGCAGGGGTTGCATTATTAGCATTTCTTGCTGTATTAAAATTAGTTTTTGGTCAAGCAGGTAGGCTTGTTGGTAATTTTGCAGTGAAAACTTCAAATGATGTTAATAAGTTTGCGGATAATTTACTACAAAAAGCACAACTTTCTAAAAAAGCAATAAGTGAAATTACTACTGGTGCTAGACAAGAAGTTGGGGCAGGAGGATTAAAAGGGGTCCAAACAAAAGCAAGATATGGTAGAGATCCTGAGCAAGTTGCACGTTTTGCTGCTGCTAAAGAGGCTTTAACAAAAGGCTCTATAGAAAATGCAAAACAATTAAAGCAGGCAAATGCTGCTTTAAAGGAAGAAGCGAAATTACTACCGAAAAATTCAAAAGCTAGAGCAGCTCTTACTGGTATGATAGCCGCTAATAATAAAGCATTAACAGGATTTGGTATCAGAACAACTATAGCAACAATAGGATCAACTATATTAACAGGCGCTGTTACTAGATTAGGTGCTGCTTTTGCTCTTTTAGGTACAATAGTTAATTCTGTTTTTATGATTATTGCTGTTGGTCAATTAGCAGGAACACTTTTTGGTTTTGACTTTTTAAATACTTTAAAAGGTTTATTTATGGATTTAAGTGCTGCTGCTGCAGATTTTAAAGCAGGTTTATTAGGAATGGCTTCGGCAGCTGCAGGAGGAGCTAAAGATTTTGAAACTTTATTGCGTTTTGCGGGGGCTACTAAAGATATGCTAACAGATGCAGATGCCTTAGTAGCATCTGCAAACGCGCAAGTTGCTCAGGGAGCAGCAGGTGCAGTCAGAAAGCGGCAAGGTGCTGCTATACTTGATTTGGAAAAAGCCGGTGAGACTGGTGATGCAGATAAATATGCTAAGGCGAACGCAGCCTTTAAAGCCACTACCGTAACTATTCAAGACTATATAAAAGCAGCCAAGGACTTAGCGGCGGCGCAAGATAAAAGCAGCGAAAAAGGAAGAGTTAATGCAGTAATTTTTACTAAATTAGCTGAAGGATATAAACGTTTTGGTTTTGCTGCTCAAACTGTTGGCGTAATTGCAAAAGATACTGGAATAGAAACAAATCGAGTAGCAGAAATATTTGAAAAATATGCTAAAATTGCAACAGATGGATCGATACGACTAGGGATATTAAATTTTACCCTTGATGAATCTAAGAAAAAGTTTGGCGATTTAAGTCCAGAACTTCAACAGAGTATTAAGAGCTTTGTTTTACTTGGAAATACTATTGATAGTGCGGAGGAGTCTTTTGAAAAAGGTAGTGCTACATCTGAAACATTATCCAAAAAACTTGGTGGGATGAGAGAGTCTTTAAAAGAACTAACAGAAGGTATGCCTGATATAGGATTCTCTAAGGAACAACGAGATTCAGTTGAAGAGTTTAATAAGAAAATTAAGGAAACAGCCGACCGGGTTAAAGACTTAAAACAACTTGAAACAATTGGAAAAGGTATTGCTGATAATTACTCCTCTGCTTTTAAGGCGCTTGATAATGCTATTGCTACAGGAGTAGTTTCTGGTGGTACGATCGCTAAAAATGAAGACGAACGAGCTAAAAATCAAGCCAAGTTTTTACACGATCAAATTATAGGTGAAGGACAAAAGGCAAAAGAAATAAAGGAGGCAGTAAAAGCACAAGAACTATTAACTTCTGGGGCCGCGAAAGCAAGAGTGTTAACTTCAAGGGAAGTTGAACTATTAAAAAATAGAAAAGCAGCTCTTAAAGCTATGGCAGGTATTCAAATAAAACTTACTCAAGATGTTGCAAAAGAATTAAAGGCAACAGATAAGTTGAGAGAAACACAAGAAAAACAAAATGCACTTTTATACGCACGACTAGATTTAGAAAAGAAACGTAGATATGAGCAAAGAAGTATACAAGATTTTGAAAGATATGTTAAACTACAGGAAATGGATAATGAATTAATTAAATCTAGCGTTAAAGAGCTTTCCGCTTCGACTGCTGATCATAAGGAGTACTATGAGGGGACAAAGAGAATTGTAGAGCTTAGAAAAGTTGAGCTAGATTTAATAAATAAAGCTGCTGATGCAAGACAACGGCAGGCAGATACGATTCAAATAAGTCAAATGGATACGAACATCGCTAAATTACAAAATATATTAGCTGATATGGAATTTTTCTCTGGATTATCTACAGAAGAAGACCGTAGAAAAATTCGTGAACAAATAATCAATGAAGAGTTTAGAAAAGAATTAATGATCATTGGTCAGAAAAAACGACAAAATGATATAGAATTTCAAAGAGAAACAAAGTTAATAGACGCAAAAGAAAAACAGCTTAAAATAGATCAAAAGCACCAAGAAACAATGTTTAATCATACAGCAGCACAACACTTACACGCAGATAGACTACTAGCTTCTGAACAACATTTGGAAATGGCGAGACTGCATGAAGAGAAAAGACAGCTAGAAGCAAAAAAGGAAATGTTAAAAGAGGAAGGAGCAGTATCAAAAGCTCAATTCGAAATAGAGAAGCTACGTGACAAGCATATTGAGGCAGAAGCTTTGCAACGAATTGAGGCTCTTGAGTATCAAGCAAAGGTAGTAAATCAATTTTCAAAGGCAGTTGGTAAAGATACTCCTTTTGTTCAGGCTATTAAGGCAATGTTAACCGCTGACCAAGCAAAAGCTTTTGAAGCAGCTGCTAAAAGCCCTGAAGAACTTAAAACTGATACCACTAAGATAAGAGGTAATTTGACAGAGTCTACTAGACTTCGAAGAGAAGCGCGTGAAGCAAGATTTGGTGGTAGAGCAGATGATAGATTTGTTAGACGACAAGCTTTACAAGGCGATATTGCTGCTCAAGAACAACTCATTCAGGCAACTCGTGAGAGACAGCACCTAGATAAGTCCGCAGAAGCAATTAGGCAAAATACAGCAACAAATGAGCTGTTAGCTGCAGAAGAGGTACTTAGGCTTAAATTACACAATATAAACGCAGAAAGAGACGCACTTAATGCTGCTGATACTGCAAGAAGAGCAGAATTGCAAGCAGAAACAGAGGCTGCTTTTGAAGCATTTGAAGCTAAAAAGGATGTTCTTAATAGAGAACGAAATATGGTTAAGCAATTTGCTAGTGATATAAGTTTAGCTATCGGTAGTGAATTAAAAAATTCATTAAGTGGCTTTTTTCAAGCTGTGGCAGATGGTAATGGTGTTTTAGACTCTGCTAGAGATGCTTTTCAAAACTTTATGTTAAGTATTATTGAAACTATTCAAGAAAAAATTGGTGAAAAATTTATTGCTCCTGCAATTGAAGGCTTTGTAGGTAATCTATTTGCTGCTGGCGGTGGTGCGGTTCATCTTGCAGGAGGTGGCGCAATGAAACGTGATCGTGTTCCTGCTATGCTTGAACCCGGTGAATTTGTTATTCGTAAACCAATGGCTAAAGCAATTGGTGGTCCTGCACTAAGTGCAATGAATGGTCATGGTAAAGGATTTATGCCTAATATTGAGGTTCAAGTAAAAAATGAAGGTACACCAAAAGATGCTGACGCACAGGTTAAACCACAAATAGATGTCAATAAAATGGTTGTTGAAATTGTAACTCGTGATATTCGAAATAACGGTCCTATTCGTAAGACCTTAAGAACAGGAACTGAATAATGGCTACTTATCCTGATGACGCAACTATATCACAAGAATCTTTTTCTGTAGTATCAGAGATTAAACATACTAATACAGGAACTGACACTGAGTTTACTCTTGATTCTTCTGCAACATTTACAGGTGAAGTTCTTGCTATTGCTGATGGTGTTACACAAGCAACTGATTCTTATAGTATAACAGGGGGCGGAAATTCAATTACTTTTACCGCTGCTCCTAATGCTTCAAATTTAACACTAAAAGTAGTTAGTGTTCCTTCCCGTTTTAGGATAAATAGAACTATTGACGAAGCAAGAGCCGTAAATTATAGTAATACATCTGCTACAGTTGTTGACTCAAATACTTTTTTAATTAATGGTAATACAGAATCATTTGCTCTCCCTGCTGGATCAAATGCTACAACAGTAAATGAGTTATTTATATATATTAGTGGTGTATATCAGGACGATACCGCATTTACATATCCAAGTGTAGTATATGGAGAGGATGGTATTGATATTGGTGATAATACTGCTACAAAACTACTTTTAAATTTTAATGGAAGCGATGCGGCTACTTCAACAACAGACGCAAGTCCTTCTAGTCATACTATTAGTTTTGAGGGCAACGCACAATTAGATACTGCTGCAAAACAATTTGGTACAGCTTCTCTATTGTTAGATGGCACTAATGATGCGGTTAATATTGCTGCTAGTAATGATTTTGATTTTTCTGATGATAATTATACTTTAGAGTGTTTTGTAAGACCAGCAACAGGTGCTTTTAGTGCAAATACAACTGTTTTATCAAGAACTAAAGATGCAAGTAATTTTTATCGTTTAGATTTGCTTCCAAATGCAAACTTTTCGTTTTCATATATGAATGCGGGTACAAACCACATTGTAACTGGTGGTAACGCAAATGGTGGAGTATTTTATCATGTTGCTGTATCTTATAATCATGCTGATGATAATTTAGCTCTCTATGTTAATAATGTAAGAGTTCAAACTAATGCTTTTTCTGTATCTAATCATGCAGTTATGGTAAGTGCTCCTTTACAGATTGGGAATGCAAATTTATTAGCACAAGATTTTAGTGGTCATGTCGATGCTCTTCGTATGTCAAAAAGTTTAAAATATAAAGCAGCAGGTATTACCGCAATGAATACAGAGCCAACAGTTATTGGCGGTGGAGCATTAGGTTCTTTACAGTCTACAGATAAACTTACTATTCGTACTTTTGGAATGTCTGTTGTTACAAATGATCGTTTTAATTCTATGTCAGATAGAAAACCTGATACAGGGTTTCAAACACAAGAATCATTTCAATCAGCTATTTTTACTAGCCAAGCTGGTTATGAAAAACGTAGACTTAAAAGTAGACGATCAAAACGTAACTATACATTAACATATTCAAATATATCTGGTATTGAAAGAACAGCTATTGAAGAATTTTATCGTGCAAGAAGCGGAGATTTTGAATCTTTCACTTTTGACTTGTCACATTTAAATGATTCTGGTACACTTAATGCAAGATTTGAGGGTGCACTTGATATTCAACAAATCTTATCATCTGGAACATCTTTAACAGAAAATTTTTATACTGTTTCCTTTAAATTACAAGAGGTTTATGATTAATGTCTGCAAGAAATTACGATGTAATTTTAAATTTTGCTGGATCTCCTAATGCTGTAGGTACTTTTGAGGCAGGTAATACATTAGTAGGTAACACTACAGGTACTGTAGGTATAATTGCAAATGTAGATTTAACTGCAAATACTATTAAAGTAAAATATGCTAATACTTTTACTGAGTTTAAAGCTACTGAAAATGTTCATTCTAATGTATCAGTTGCTAGAGTCTTAAATGTTGATTTTAAATATTCTAATGCAAACTCAACAGGTGCCGTTGTAAATGAAGTAAATTATGCAGCACTTAATCCAAAATTAGAAGAAGCTCGTTTTGCTATTCGTACAGCAGGAAATGCTTTTGCAGCAACACTAGGAACTGCTGGTAAAGATACTGCTCATACTAATGCAGTTATTCTTCCTATAGAAGCTAATAATAAAAATGAAATAACTGTTATATTAAATAATGCTATTGTGCATCCTGATGAATATCTTTGGACAGGTGAGTTAGCAGCAAATGCAGATCAACAGGCTTCTTTTGGTGGTAATGTTCAATTAAATTCGCAAACAGTATTTAATGTTACCCCAATGTTTTCTAATGCAGTTGTTTTTAAAAATGATAGGCTTGCCCCTGATGTTAATGTTACTGTTCGTGTTGATACAGCTAATTTAAAATCTACAGCATTTGAACCTGCTGTATTTACAGGAAATACAACAACAGCTATAAGTCCTAGAATTGCTTCTATTTCTAATTCCCCTTATATTAAAGAAAAAAATGCTTTTACTCAAAATCCAATTGTTCGTTTAATTAGGATTTATTATCCTGGTGAGTGGTATCCGCCCAATAAGGCAGGTAATCCTACTCTTCAAGGAGAAGGATTAGCTTGGCCTGTTAATTTTCCCTTTAGCGTTGCAGAAATAAATGGCGATATTATAGCAGATATTAATTATAATGTAACATATGATGGTGATAGTTATCAACCTTATCCCTTAAATGTCTCTGCAATGGAACAAAAAAGTGATGGAGAAATTAATGAAGTAACAGTAACTTTATTTAATTTTGAAAATACAATAAGTGCTTTAATTGAAGATCCTTTTATTGCTGGTAATAATAAAAATAATTCAGCAATGGCAGTTGTTAATGGAGAAATTGTTAATGGTATTGATCCTAGAAGCATAAACCAAACTCCAAGTCAATTAGGCGATCCACATGCTACAGATTTATCTAATACAGCTAACTTATCTGCTAATATTTTACAAACTTTACGAAATATACAAGTAAGTGGTGCTAATGTTTACAATTTTAGTACAACAGTTACAGGAACTTATGGTAAGGAAAATGCTGCTTGGACAAAAGATGAAGTTATTAGTGCTGATGGAGCAAAAGAAGCAAATTGGGAAGAGAAAAAACTAGATTCTCGTGATTTACTTGGGGGTGTTGTTGAAATTAAATCTACCTTTGCTAATTTTTTAGATTTTTGGCCTGAGTATTCAACTATTAAATCTACTCTTGGTAATGCTTTTGAAATGACAACTACAATGCCTTATAGAGTTGGAGATAATGTAAAAAGTAGTAAAGGAGATACAGAAGCAACTATCGAAGGAATTGAAGAAAATAGATTTTTATTTTTAAGTAATGATTTATCTACAGGTACGACCATAGGTGACCCATTATATATTATTAATGTAGACGCTGATCCTGAAGCTTTTTTAGAAGATGTTTTTAAAATTGAAAGTTTAGACGGGCTTAATGATGTTACCGCAGCTTTCACCTTAGCTTCTTGGCTACAATATTTTAAATTTGTAGTACCGAAAAGAAAATATTATAAAAATACATGTCAATGGGAGTATAAAGGACCAGAATGTCAGTATCCAGGGCCAGGACAGCTTTCCATTCCTGGCACAGATTTAAAAAGTAATGCTGATTCAATTCATGCAAATAACGCAGTTGCTTCATCTCCTCAAGATGATGTGTGTGGTAAAAGTTTGTTATCGTGTCAAGTTAGAAATAATGATATACATTTTGGAGCATTCCCTGCAACTGGTAGAACAATTCCGAGACAATAATGATTAAAGGCTGTATTCTTCCGTGGATACATTTGTATGGAGATGTTGAAGGTCAATATAAATTATGTTGCCATATTCCAACTAAAGATTCTGTTGGTACATATAAAGAACCTATTTCTTCTATATTTAATAATGACAAATATAAAGAAGCTAGATTAAAATTTTTATCTGGTGAAGTGCCTAATGAGTGTAAATTTCCTTGTTATGACAAAGAAAAATTAGGTGCTATTTCAAATAGACAACAAGTAAATCAACGATTTGCAAGATACGCTAAAGTACAAAAATACACTAAAAGTGATGGTTCTGTATTAAATCATCCTATTTATTTAGATATAAGATTTGGTAATAAATGTAATTTTAAATGCCGTTCTTGCGGTCCTTATGCTTCTTCTGCTTGGTATAAAGATTCATTAAAAATTTCTAAATTTAAAAATACTCCTGCACAACTAGAAGATTATTATACAGATTCTCCTGATTTTTGGGCTTATTTAGATAAAATTAAAAATTCTTTAAAACATTTTTATTTTGCAGGAGGAGAGCCATTAATTATGGACGGCCACTATAAGTTGCTTGAATGGTGTATTAAAAATAATAAAACAGATGTAGAGTTAACATATAATACAAATTTAAGCACTTTAAAATATAAAAATTATGATGTTTTTGATTTATGGAAGAAGTTTGATACTATAAATTTATGGCCTAGTGTTGATGGATATAAAAAACATTGTGAATATGGTAGAACAAATTTTAATTGGAATGTTTTTGAAAATAATCTATTAAAAGTAACAGATTATGTAAATACTATAAGTTCTACAATTTCGGTATACAGTTTATTAACGACACCCGAACTAATGGCATATATGAAAAATTTAAATATTTCTACTTATTTAAGTATAGTAGTAGCACCTAAACATCTTGATATAAGATTATTGCCATTAGATATAAAAAATAAAATAATTAAAAAATTTGATTTACTTATTAAAAAAGTTCCTTTTAATCCGACCGAACTAGATAATATAACAAAAACTCTTGATTACTTAAATAAAGATATAGAAAATAGAGATGTTTTATTAAAAAAATTCAAACTATATAATGAAGAAGTAGATAATTTAAATGATACTTCTTTTATAGAGACATATCCAGAGTTGAAAGAATGGTACGAGAGAATATAGTTAAATATATAGGTATTTCTCATTCATATGAGGGAATTAATTGTATAACTTTAATTCATGAATTTTATAAAAATGAGTTAAACATAGATTGTATATCTGATTTAATTCCTAAAAACATTGAAGAAGCTGGAAGACGATGGATGAAGAAACTAACTCTACCTCAAATTGAAGAATGGGCATTAATACATGGTACAAAAGTTAACTTGACAGATGCACAAGATTTTGATGTAATTGTATTTAAATCTGTTAGATTTGAGAGACCAATACATTTTGGTATGTTTTTAAAACCGTGTCATATGTTACATCTTGAAGAGGGGAGAACATCAAGATATGAAACAATTACAAATGAGTGGGCAACCTGTTTCCATGCAATCTACAGACATCAATCCTTGGTATAATAAATACTTAGATTTTCCTTATAAACATTTAGGTAATGATATTAAAACAGGAATTGACTGTTTTAATCTTTGTCGCTTGGTTTATAAAGAACAATTAGGTATAGAAATACCTTATGATACAGCTGATTGGTGTAATATAGTAGATGAAGATTGGTATAATAAAACACAAGATAGACCTTTTGATAAAGGGGGTACTGAGGCATATGGATGGAAAAAAACTAAAGAATTAGATGAATTTAATATTATAACAATGTCTATTGGAGCAACTAATGTTACTAATCATTGTGCTTTATATTTAGGAAAAAATAAAATGTTACAAACAATGATTGATCATAAAAGTTGGATTGCTCCTTATGGTAGATGGTATAAAAATTTTACTGTGGGGATATATAAATGGATTGGTATGCCAAATTAATTGAGGATATGAATAATCATGCTTTAAGAGATTACCCTCTTGAGGCATGTGGGATAATTTTAAAAGATTTTACTTATGTACCTTGTAAGAATATAAGTGATTACCCAAAAGATACTTTTATATTAGATCCGTCTGTATTTATAAAATATGATGAACAGATTTGGGGAATTTTTCACTCTCATCCAGGAAGTGATCAGCCAATTCCAAGTCAAGACGATAAAATTAGCGCAGCATTTCAAGAGTATAAATTTTTAGTTGGCTTCAACATGAAATTTTTCATATACTGGATGAATATTAAAATTGATGCTCTAAAATTTGAGCCTTTTGAGGAGAAGCATTGTATTGTTAACAATTAAACCTGTTGGATCAATGAAATCTTTTTTTGATGATGATGAATATACCATTGATGTAAAATCATGCATTGATGTAATTTTGTATATTCAAGCTATGCATCCACGTTTAGGTTTATTTATGAGACAGGCGCAATGTCTTGCTACGATTGAAGATTTTTGTTTTTTAACAGAAGATGGAGAGACTATAGAACCTCAATATTTTCCTTATCATAAATTTAAGGAAGATGATGTACTTTATATTGCTCCTTTAATTGCCGGAGCTGGGGGTAGAACAGGAATGATTGTTGCTATAGTAGCTTTAGTAGCAATAAGTGTTGCTACTGGTGGTGCTAGTTCTGCTGCTTTATTTGCTACAGCAGAGGTTGGTGTTGCTGGAACAGGAACTGCTATAGCTGCCGGTGCTGCTGGTGCAAGTACTTTTTCTACTGCTACCGCACTTTCTTTTATATCTAATGCTGCATTACGATTTGCAATAAGTTTAAGTTTACAGTTAGTTCAATCTTTTTTCATAAGTACTCCAAAAGCAAGAACTAGAGAGGTTACTAAAGATTCAGGTACTCGTTCTCAAAATGATGCTTTTGGTTCTTTAGTTAATAATACAACTGCTGGAACACCAATTGCTCTAAATTATGGTCATATGCGAGTTGGAGGACAATTTCTAAGTGGGTATATTTTAAGCCAACAACATGCTCAAAATGACGCTCCAACTATTGCACAAATATTTAATGCTAATCAAAGTCCTTTATCTGCTGAAGCAGAGGAGGCTGCATAATGTTAGTCACTCTTAAACCTCATTCAGTTTTTAATAATTTTTTTGATGAAAAAGAATATAAAATTGAAATAAATACTTATTATGATATTGAGTTTTATCTAGCAAGTATGCATCCACGTTTTAATGCTTATATTTCTAAGATTAAACAAGGTCTGAGTGCTGAATCTTTTACATATGTAACAGAAGATTTTAAAACAATTAAAAGAGATGAGTATACCTTAAAGAAACCAAAAGAAGGGAGTACTATTTATATTGCTCCTGTAGTAACTGGAGGTGGTGGCAAAAAAGGATTTTTATTTGCAGCTGTAGGTCTTGCATTAGTTGGCGGTTTTGCTGCTGGTGGTGGTTTTACAGGAGGTTTTTCTTTTGAGACTCTTGGAACTAATGTTAGTAGCTTTTTTAGTAGTTTTGGTTCTGGCGGTAGTGGAGGGGGTTTAACTAGTTTATTTAGTGGTTTAGATGGTATTCCAAGTTTTATTAAAGGTATTGCAGGTAATTTAGCACTTTCCCTAATAACTTCTTTATTTACTTCAAGACCCAAAGGTAAATCAATTGAAGTTGCTAAAGATTCTGGTACAAGAACAGAAAACAATATTTTTGGTTCTTTACAGAATACAACAGAACCAGGAACGGCTATTGCTCTAAATTATGGTCATATGAGAGTTGGGGGGCAGTTTTTAAGTGGATATATTTTAAGCCAACAACATGCTCAAAATGATGCCCCAACTATTGCACAAATATTTAATGCTAATGAGTCACCTTTAGCAGCGGAAGCGAGAGCAGAAGAATGACGGCACTAAAACAATATACAATTTATGATGGTCAAATGCTTCCTCATGTTCGAGGATCAAAAGGTTGTTTTATAGGCGGCACTCAAATTTCAATGGCAGATGGAAGTAAAAAAGCTATTGAAAATATTGTTGTAGGTGACTTAGTTTTAGCTTTTGATAAAGAAAGTAATCTTGGACCTGCTAGTGTAACTGAAACATTTAAACATGAAGATGACCAATTTATAAAATTAATTCATTGGAATGGTGAAATTACGACTACACCAAATCATTGGATGTTACTAGAAGATGGTTTATTTCTTGAGGCAGGTAAACTAATTGCTGGAGAAGATCAACTTGTAACAGAAGAAGGAAAAATATCACCTATAGATGAAATTGTTCCAGCACCTTCTGCTACAAGTTATAATTTTACTGTCTCAAAACAACATACATATATCGCTGATAATATTCGTGTACATAATAAAGGCGGAGGAGGTAAAGGCGGGGGTCAAGGCGGCGGAGGTGCTGTTGAAGATCCTAATGATAAATTTTCTACTGATATACTATTTACTACTATTGGATTTGGAGAAGGTCCTGTATATAGAGTTAATGCAAATGGTCCTCAAGATATTGAGATTCAAGATGGTAATATTGATGATTTAATTAATCTTGATGGTGATGGTCGTGAAAATACTGTTTTATTTAAAACATTAACTAATACAGGAACTGTTACTCAACCTGCACTACGAGTTTTTGGTGAAGAGATAGCAACACCTCAAAACTTTACTTCTCCTGTTGCTCTTAAAAAAGGTAATGTAGCAGGTATTCCAGAATCAAAAGTTGAACTTCAAGATACTAGTGCTCAGGCGTGGGATGCTCTTCGTTTTGCGTTTGAATTACGAGGTTTAATTAATCAAGATGATAGAGGAAATATAAGAGGACATACAGCTAGTTTATCTATTCAGGTATTTAATAGAACAGGTACTCAATCAATTTTACCTGATGGAGAGCCCCGTATAGAAACTATAAGTGGTAAAACTAATACTCTATTTAGATTTGATGTTACTATTTTAATTCCTGAAGAATTTAGATCAGATGATGGTTATAAATTTACAATTAAGAAAACGTCAGATGATAGTGATTCTTCAAAAATTCGTGATGAAATTAGTGTTAAGGGTTGGACTGAAGTTGAATTTAAACGACAAGCATACCCGAGAACTGCTCATATTGGATATGCTATTAAAGCTCACTCAGAACATGTTGGAGGAATTCCTAATTTTACTTCTATGGTCAAAGGACTTTTAGTAAAAGTTCCTTCTAACTATAATCAACCAGTACTTGAAAGTGGTGAAATTGACTGGAGAGAATTAGAGGTTATTGATGGTAGTGGATCAACAGATAATGCCTATCAAAAAGAAGGTTATAGTTTACAATTTAGCGGTCCTGATACAAAATTAACAGCTGATAAACCTCAACTCTATGTAGGTACTTGGGATGGCACTTTTGTTTTTAATTGGACTCAGAATCCTGTTTGGATTGTTTATGATATATTAACAAATACTACATATGGATTAGGGATACCAGAAGATGTAATTGATAAATTTAAATTTTATCAAGTTGCACAATACTGTGATGCTTGTAATGTTGAGACAGGAAGATTTGAAGGCATAATCGCATTAAGTGATGGTACTTTTAGGCACAAACCTCGTGGAAAATTTGCAACAATTAGAGAAAATCAATTTGGTTTAACTATTGATACTCAAATTGTAGAACGTAGATTTACTTGTGATATTACTATTGCTGATCAAGGACAAGTAATGGATATTTTAAATCAGATTACTTCTATTTTTAGAGGTGCTTTGGTTTATAATATGGGCAAATTAACTCTTGCAGTAGATATGCCAGATGAATTACCCGTTGCTATGTTCAATGAAACAAATATAAAAGACGGATCATTTCAAATTTCCGGTATTAAAGAGAGTGATATTGTTACTGCTGTTGATGTAAGCTATATTGAACCAACTAATCACTATAAACGAGAAACGGTTAGAATTGATACAGTAGATAGAAATGACGGTAGAGATAAAAGTGCTTTAGAAAATCTATCTACTCTTGACCTAATTGGAGTGACTCGTAGAAGTCAAGCATTACGTTATGCTCAATATCATATTGCTGCTTCTAGGTATTTACGACGTCGTGTTGAGTTTACTACTAGTATTGAGGCCATTAATATTTCTCCAGGAGATGTTATATCTGTAGCGCAAAAAATGAATGGTTTAGGTTTTGGATTTGGTGGCAGAATAAGAGCTAATTCTCTAGTTGAAAGTTCGGCTGTTAATAAAGCTCAGGTATTTTTTGAATACTTTACTGAGCCTACTATTCCAACTACTTTTTTCACTCAAAACACTAATCCTCTTGCAATGAGAATTTATAAAACAAATTCAGATAGAGTTGATCTATACTTAATTGCTAATAATGAATTTGAATTAATTACAACTCAAATATCTAAACAAGCTACTTCTAATAGTAGTATTACTTCAAATGCTAATGTAAATTTTGGTATAGATGCTGCTAACGTAAAAGTTACGCATATGTTTAATGTGGTTACGAAAATTTTTGATGCACTTTCAGCTTTTCCGTCAAATGCTGCCCCTGCAAAAGGTGATATTTGGATGGTTGGTGAGATGACTAATCCAGGGGTTCCAGCCTCATCAGCAGCAGATGTTTATACTAATAAAGCAGGTAAGTTATTTAAAGTTACAGGTACTAATAGAACAGATGAACATGAAGTTGAAATTGAGGCAATTGAATATGTTTCAAATGTTTTTGTAGATTCTGATGAATTTATTGATTATACTCCTACTGCATATACAGATATTCTATCTCCTTTTACTCCTCCTCCTGCTCCTGATTTTCAATTACGTCCTTCCCCTAGAAGAACAAGTGATGGTAGTGTAGTAATTGATGTTTTAGTTGATACTTTTACAGATCGTACAGATTATCCTCTAAATATAAGTACAGATTATTTTGCAGCTTTTCCTGATGTTACACAAAAAGTAACAAATCTAACATCTACTGTTGGAACTATTCCTCCTACATTTAAACTTGGAAATTCTGCAGGACTAACAGACTCATTAACACCTGCTATTTTATCTGGTAAAAATGGTTTTAGTGGTACACTTGGTGAAATTCGTTTATTGTGTAATGCAGTTTCTGAAACTGCTGCTGGTGGGGGTGATACTACACAGTTTATTGAGTTTACTCTTGAAGGCTTAAATGTTGCTTTTGACTTTAATTTTAATAAACATATACTTAATGTTAATGATTCTGCAGTTTTTCAAGGACTAAAAGGTATTGATCAAATAGGGTTTCCTGCACTAGAAAAAGCTAATACAGGCGCACCTCTTGGTTTTGTAGGGCATAATCCTCGAACAGTACAATTTGCTTCTCCTATTCTAGGATTTAATGCAAATGGAACGTCAACTAATGCCTCTTTAACAATAGCACAAAATAAACTTATAGTAGATAATCCTACTTCAACAGGTAGTACAACCCGTTTATTTTCAAAAATTCCTTCAGCTCCTTTTTATGTAACAATAAATCAGTTATTAGATACAAGATTTTATGCAAATAATAATTTTTATGTCTCAGGAACATCTTATGAATATTCTCGAAATAATACAGTTTCTTTGATTAATCCTGTGGGAACAGCAAGTAGTGCGACTAAGACTTCGCATGTTGAGCCTTTAGAAATAGTTCCACGAGCTAAAGGATTTATAACTGCTTTTGTAGATGGACAAGAAATTTCTGATTCTTCTTTTCTTTTACATAAAGGTCAATTTCCTGCAAATGTAGAATTTTTATCTTTAGCAAGTGATGCTTCAACTGTTAGGCTTGTAGTAGATCATTATACAGTTCCAACTATTGAAGTAGGCGATAATGTACAGTTTACTGCTGGTAATGTATTTCCAATTATTGCAACTAGTTACGATCCTGCACAAACTACAAGTAATCAATATACTAGTAATGCTGTAATGACTGCTAATAATATTTATACTATTACAACAGGAGGTGAATCTCCAAAAGCAAATGTCGGTGGACGCACTTTCTTAAATATTTCACCAGATGTAACTGCTGCTGTGGGTAATGTTAGTGGTTCTAGTTTTACTTTAGATTATGATCCTTTTACTTTTCCTGGCTCATTTAATCTTGCAAATAATGGTGTTTATGATCTATCTTTAGGAAGTGATTTTAATCAAATTTTCTTAACTGAGGATAGGCGTATTCCTGATGTTAGAATAGGAGCTATTTCTGTTAAAGCAAGAAATAGAAACTTTCAAGGAAGAACAAGTCCTTTTACTGTAAGAACAATTATCATTGAAGAAATTCCAATTCAAAAAGTAACAGGATTAGTAATTACTGAATCTTTATTTATTGATAAAAACCAAGGAGTTTCTGTTCGTGCCACCGTAGCATTTAATCATATAACAGGACAAGAAGTTACAGATTATGAAATTTCTTATAAAATTACAGGTCAATTACAAGATTTAACTACTTTCAATACTGTAAAAGTATCTGCTACAGGTGTTGATGATGATGGAAAAATAAGATTTACAATTAATAATCTTGATCGTGGTGATACTGCTACTTCCAATCAATTAACAGTAAGAGTAACCCCATTAAATAAAGAAATTCGTGGGATTACAGCAGAAAAAACTCAAGATATTGCAGGAAAATCAGCTAAACCTAAAAATATAACTAATTTTTCTGTAGGGCAAAGTACTGACCAAGTAACTCTTGTTTGGCAATTTCCTGATGATATTGATCTTGATTTAAAAGAAGTTGTAATTCGTAGACGGCCCGGAGAAGTAGCTGCTACAAATGCTAACTTTATTATAGCTGCTCCTCTTGTTACTGTTTCGGCAGGTGTTAACCGTAAGTCCGTTCCTATTGATACTTTTGGAGAATTTACTTATCTAGCAAAAACTAGAGATACAACAGGTAATGAAAGTGAAGATGTTATATCGTTTACCTTTACATCAGTAGCTCCAGCATCTGAAGAACCTATTTTCGCTTTTAGTGAAGATTCTCCAAGTGTTAATTTTACTTCTCTTACAAATACTAATGCTGGCGAAGCAAATTATCCTTCTTTTAATACTGCAAATGCTGGAGGACTTACATTTGCAAATAAAGGTGATGGACATCCAAGTAGTATAACAGATAACTCAAACGGATCAAGTACTGGTTTTTCTGCTACTAGTGACGCTGATGACTTATTAATGTCAGGAGCGTCTGGTCAATATATTACTGCTATTCGTGATATGGGTGTTAATGATTTTTATAGGGTTGAATTAGATTTTGAAGGTTCTCAATCTATTAAAACTACTTTTAATGATTTACGTACAATTATTACATCAGATACTTCTGAGTTACAAGCGGGCACTCCTAAAGCTAATGTTATTAAGGCTGCAGGTTTAGGCACTTTATTAGGTACTACTTTTTCTGCTACATATGACTCTAATAATAGTTCTTTAATAGACAAAACTTCATCAGGTGTTACAAATTCTCAAAATGTTTTTGCTATTTGGAATGAAGGGCAGTTTACTGGTAATGCTATTTCTATATCTGCGATAACAAAAGCAAGCACTGCTAGAGTAACTACTTCTGGTAGTGAACATGGTATTCCTACTACGAGTTCTCCTGGTACACGAATAATAGTTCATGATGTAGCAGGAATGACTGATATTAATAATAAAGAGCTTTTTGCAAAACGTATTAACGCTACTACAGTTGATCTATTTACTGATTCTGGACTAACTAGTGGTTTAAATTCAAGTGGTTTTGGTACTTATACTTCAGGAGGTGTTTTAGATCAAGGTGACTATTCTAATTCAAACTCATATGCATTAATTACAGGAGTTATTAATGCTGATCATATTGAATTAAGTAATAGTTTTCTTGCTAATGGTAATTCAACAGGTGGAAATTTACTTGCTAATATTGCGTCTGCAGCAGGTAATAATTTTAAATTAGTTGATTTACGAGATTATAATGATAGTACTACATTTACCTTTGATGGGGGTGGTGAGGATATATCTCGAACAATTAAAATGAGAATTTCAACTCAATCTAATGTTTATCTTGGTAATGGTGCAACAGGATCAAATGGTAATGTTAATGTTGTTCAATTTACAGCATCAACAATTGATAATGGGTTCCAGGTTTTTGAAGCAGGAGAAAAGCAATTTAGATTTATGCAATTAAAATTTGATATTACTAACCAAGATCCTGATGCAAGTGACTTTACATTAGATAAAATTCGTTATAAAATAAGTCAACAAGAAAAGAGTTTTTTACAGCAGACTACATACTCAAGTGCTCCTCAAACAGTCGATTGGTCTGGTAAAAATTTCAGACAAACACCACGAGTAAATTTAACAGTAATTGATCCTGGTAATGCTGTTTTTGGGGTCTTTACTGCACTAAGTAACGTTAATGGAACAGTAAAATTATTTAAGGATGATGGCACGGCAAAAGCTGCTGATGGATCAGCTTCCATAAATGTAAGCGCAATAGGGGTTTAACAATGGCATTAAGTGATTCAAATACTTATATAGAACCAACAGCGGGCACAACTTTATCAACCGCTAGATTACAACAAAATCAAAGTTATAGATCACTATTAACTAATTTTAGTAGTGACGGGCCTCCTGTCGGAGCTAATATGACAGCTTCTGGAAATCCTTTAACAGTTTCCGGGGCTGGTTCTGAAGTTGATGGCATGCTTTATCATCGTTCAAATTCTAATGGTTCTATACTATATATAAGTAGTAAGACTTTTCAAAAAGGTGCTGTTGCTGGTACAAATTTTACTCGTAGAGGTATTTTTCGTAGTGAAGAGAATTGGGGTGCTCTTGTTTCTAATGCCCATACATATGAGATTGGAGAACTTGTATCTACAGCAAATAATGATTCTACTGCTAATTCAAGACTTTATTTAGCAGCTGCTAATTCTGCAGGAGCTGCAAAATTTATTGATGTTGGTGTACCACCTACTAATGGAAGTGTTACAAATGTAATGATTGGCCTTGGTACAGGAGGTCAAGGTTCTGGAGTAACTCCTGACCGTATGAATGTAACATCTGTCTTTAATACTGGTACAAGCACAAATGTAACCTTAGCATTACAATCACATTTTAATCATGGTGGTTCAGGCGCTACTGCTACTAATGGTGCTAATGTAGCCCTTGGCTTTAATACTCAAAATAGTGCTGTAAATGCTGCTATTGTATTTTATGGCGCGGGTACTGGTGCAACTGTAGGTACAAAAGCAGGACTTCGTGTAGTAGATAAAACACAAGCTAATTTAGCACCTTTTGCTGCTAATGTATTAATGCAATCTACTGTAGGTAATGGTGTAGGTAATAATGATGTAGCTCCTTTAGTTCCTGTAGGTTCTATTATGTTATGGCCAGAAACTACAGCACCATCTGGTTGGGCTCTAGCTGATGGCACAGCAAAATCTCGTACTCAATTTGCAGGATTATTTGCTTTAATTGCAACAGATTATGGATCAGGAGATGGTACGACTACTTTTAACTTACCTGATTTTAAAGATAGAGTTGCGCTTGGTAAAGGTGCTAATAATGCCGTTGCAGCAGCTCAATCAAGAATGAGAGCATCGTCTAAACTTATAACGGATTCGGGATCAGCTGCTCTAACGGTAGCAACTACATCAGTTGCACAATCTGCTAAAGACTCTTCAACAGTAACCGTAGCTACAGGAGTAACAGCAGGAGGTCATACTCATACTGCAACGGTTCCATCATTGACCGTAAATTATATAATTAAAACATAGAGGGGAAAAATGGAATATATAAAATTTGAAATTGATGAATTGACAAATAACCACGTTTTCTGTCAATATAGAGAAGTATCTGAGGAAGGAAAAGGCCCTTTTTTACAAAGGTCATTTCCACTTGAGAAACTTAATGAAGAAGTACCAGAAATTTCTCGTATGGTACAAGGTATAGTCACCAATATTTACTATGAACAACGTGGTGACTTTATAATAACAGAGAAAAAAGATATTAATAATAATGTTCAACCTTTAACAGAAGATGAAATAATTTTTTGTGTTGAAACAGCAAAAAAAGCTTGTGTAGATGAATTGTGGGATGATCTTTTAAAACCTCCTTCAGTTGATGAACAAGTAGAAGATTTTATAAAACAATTTTTTGAGGAAGAAGATGAGCCTTTAGAACAAAAAGATTTTCTTGCTGAATTTTTTGAGGAATTAGAAGAGGAAGCAGAAAAAGAATCTGATTCCTAAAAGGAATAAAAAATGGCACTTACACGAATTACTGGAACAGTTATTGAAGATGATGCTATAAGCGCAAATAAAATTGGTAACGCAGTAATTACCACTGCAATGATTGCGCAGGGTGCAATTACTGCTGATAAACTTGGATCTAATACTGCTACAGAGGGCCCTTCTTCTGATGCAGTAAATTTAGTTCAAGACAATGTTATTCGTGTAGGCACAAATTTAATCTCAAACACAAATTCAGTTGCAGCAAATGTTACAGCTATTACAGATGCAACTACAGATTTAAATATTGGTTCTGGTAAGTACTTTTTTGATAAATCTATAACATCTTTTGGTATTAATAACACTGCTCCTATAGCAGGCACTATTTCTTTAGGTGTTCCTTCTAATGTAATATTAAAATATAGTGCATTAGGTGGTAATGTTATTATAGGAGGAATTAATGATACAACCCCACATAGATTAGATGTCAGGGGTACAGCTAATGTAGGTGGATTAACAGCTACAAGTCTTTCAGGGCCTTCTGCTCTTACAGTTAGTGATGGAGGTACCGTTGGCTCTGCTAGTGCTACAGATGCTATGACCATAGCTAGTAGTGGTATTGTTACTTTTAAAGATGACATCCTTATAAAAAATGATGGAACTATAGGAAGTGCTGGTGCCGCTACTGCTATGACTATTGATTCAAGTGGTATTGTGACATTTGTAGATGATATAAAAATTAAAAATGATGGTACAATAGGCAGTGCTGGAGCAGCTACTGCAATGACCATTGACTCAGCTGGTATTGTGACATTTGTTGACGACATTAAAATTAAAGATGGAGGAACTATTGGTACTGCTACTGACCCAGATGCTGTAACTATTGCAGCAGCAGGTGCAGTAACATTTAGTCAAAGAGATATACATAGTAGTGGTATTACTGTCGCTGATGGAGGTCAAATAGGTAGTGCAACCACAGCTGCTGCGATGACGATTGCAGCGGATGGTTTAGTTACCGTTGCTGATGATTTAAGTGTTACAGGTAATTTAACAGTTTTAGGTAGTACAACAACAGTTAACACAGAAAATTTAATAATTCAAGATAACTTTATAGCGTTAGCTAATAGCCAACCTCATGGTTCTGCAACATCTTTAGATTCTGGTATCTTTTTTAATCGTGGTAGTGCTGGTAATGCTGCTTTATATTATGATCAGTCAAGCACAGGATTTAGGCTTTCAGAAACACGAGATCCTTTCTCAAACACAGTAGTTAAACCAACTCACGATGCTAATTTAACTTTATCAAATGTATTTGCTGAAACTATTAAATTAAATGGTGCAGATTTAGCCACAATGATATCTGATAACAGATCAGGTGCTGTAAGTACGGTTTTTAATACAAACTTAACTGCTGCAAGAGCTGTAGTATCTGATGGTAGTGGTAAAATTTCAGTAAGTGCGGTAACTGCTACAGAAATTGGACATTTAGATGGTGTTAGTAGTGCTATTCAAACACAATTAGATTTAAAAGATACAAAAGCAAATGTTTCTGCTACCTTTATACAGTTAAACGCAAATATAAATGCTGTTCAAGGTAATGTTGCAACTTTAAATACTAATATGGTTGCTAATGTAGCATCTAATGATTTTGTAACTTTTACTAGACTAAATGCAAATCTAAATGTAGTTCAAGATAATGTTGCAGCAATTACCGGTGGTGGCACCCTTTTAAAGCTGCATTCAAACTCTAATGTTCAAGCTGCTGGCTCAACAGCTAATACATTTTTCATTGGAGTTGCAATGCCGGGTGATGGGTTAGCAAATATTATATCTGTATCATTGAGTGGCGTTACACAACAAAAAGATGTGCCTTCAGGAACTTTTGCATCTAATAATGATTTTATCATGAATGCGGTATCAGCTCACGCTTCAATAAAATTTACAAGAGCATCAATACCTGTAGGAACTAAAGTAACTATAACAGCACTTAAATCTTAATGAGAAAAATTAGACAATTAACTACAGAATTAACATTTAGATGTAATGCTCGTTGTCCTGCGTGTCATAGAATAAAACCATTAAGAATAAATTTAAACGACCAAAAATATACTATTTCTTTAGAGAATTTTAAACAACTCTTTAATCCAGAATTATTACAAAATTTAGAATGGCTTGTTTTAAACGGTAATTTTGGCGACTCTGTTATGAATAAAGAGTTTAGAGATATTTTATCTTATGTAAAACAGTATGATGTTAAATTTAATATACATACTAATGGTGGTATTCATGATATAGATTATTGGAAAGATGTAGGTAATATTTTAAATAGTTCAGATATAATAAATTTTGATTTAGATGGATTACAGGATACTCATCATATATATCGAATCAATACTGAATTTGACCATGTTTTTGAAAATGCAAAAGCTGTTATATCAACAGAAAGACCACAAGTTCATTGGAAATACATAGTATTTAATCATAACAAACATCAAGTAGAAAAAGCAAGAGAATTAGCAATTAAAACAGGTTTTAATACTTTTTCTACCGTTAAAACTTCAAGAGAGTTTGGACGGCCTACTTCGGGTAAATTTGTTCATACAAAGAAAACAAACCAACTTGCAAAAGCAGAAAAAAAGATTCATTGTATTTGGGAAGATTGGGGTAAATGGTATATATCTCCAGAAGGTTTAGTTTTTAGGTGTTGTTGGACTGGTGGTCATTATTATGACGAGGATAATTCACGTTTTTACTATCCACCAGACTTTGAGAAAAAATTTAATGGATTTAATGTTCCCATCCAGAAAATAATTAGTTATAATTATTGGAATAAATTAAATTCATATTTACAAGGCTATGAAAGGGCTTTTCCTCTTTGTAAATCTCAATGTGGAAAATTATTATCCAGTAGAGAGAAAATAGAGGAAAATTTAAATACAGGTGAGAAAACCTATTTTGATGCTTTTAATCAGTTAGGAAACTAAAATGGAACATAATGATATTGATATAGGTAATTGGATGTATGAAGGACCAAAAGACTTTGTTATTAAGTTAATGGATAAATTTGGTACTCCTTCTTATATTGAGAAATGTCCTACTACTAATGAAGCATATTCAGTTACTTTTAAAAATATTGACGGATTTGATATGGTTCGTGTTCTTGATTCTAATACTAATAAGTTACATCCATATCCTGCAAAAATTTATGTAGAAGGTAGTTTGTATTTTTCAGTTCCAAAAGAGTTAGTTGGGCCCCTTAAAGCATCATCACCAACAATTATGATTGATGAATTAAATCAATTGGTTACTGGTAAATGTGCAAGTTTAAGTATAGCAGCAGCGACTGTTCAATTTATTATTGATGCTGTCAATGGTGTTTCTCCTCCAACACGAGAGGAATATGATAAACGATTAATAAGTATTATAGATGAAAATAAATTAGAACCAAAAATATCTTGGTGGGAAGACGGGTTAAATGAAATGAGTAGTCCAAAAAATTTAAAGCATGAAAAAAATGAAGAATTTGAATTAATAATAAAAGATGGGCATACAGATGTCGCATCTGCTAAAAAACAAATGAAAAAAATTCAAGAGGATATTGTTGATATGTACAACTCTCTTCTAGCTAAAGATAATGAAGATGATCTACCTTCTTGGTGGACTAATAAATTAGCTGTATCTTCTGCGTATTTAAATTCTTTACGAGATTACATAGTTTATGAAACTAATGAGGGTGCTACTGTAGATGCAGAAGATTCTGCATCTTCTTTGTTAGTTTTTAGGGATGACAATATTGACATAGTTCCTGTTGATGATTCTGATATGTTACCCCCTTCAGTTATGCAAGCAAGAGAGCAAAATAATGCCTCTTAAACGCGGAACAAGTCAAAAAACAATTAGTGGCAACATTAAAAAACTTAAAAAAGAGGGAAGATCTCAAAAACAAGCTGTTGCAATTGCTTTAAGCAATGCAAGTAAAAATAAAAAGAAACCTAAGAAGAAAAAGTAAGTAGCAAAACTTAACGCAAAAAAATAAATTTTTGACACTTCATCTATTTTTTGCGAAACTATTCATATTGACGTAAGAGTTCAAGGATATTTCCGAAATCTTATAGAAATATATCAAAGGAGAAAGTTATGGCGAATAACCAAATTCATCGAGTTAGTCCTGAACTAACTAATGATGCTCAGTTCAAAGCTATTGAACACATTCCAACTACTATGCTCAAAGACGGAGATACGATTTTGGTATATCCTGGAGAGTATAGCGACCCCCGCACTGCTAATGTGGGTAATGTTACTATTAAAGGCTTTGGCACAGCATCCAATGTTAGATTCACTGGATTTTCTGTTTTGTCTGATATGCCTTCAAGCAGTACTGTTGACATTGAAAATGTTAAAATTGAAGCTCCCGGCCTAATTGTCGGTAATTCTGCTGTCACTGTTAACGTAAAAGATTCTCACATTGATGGAACTACGGGCACAAATCGCGCTGCTGCTCTTACTGTAGCTAATGCAGCTGTTCTTCAAGGTGTTCTAGATTCTAATGCGGCTGTTGCTGCTACTGATGCGGCATCAACTGTTATTTTAACACGCTGTATGCTTGGCGAAAATGAGGCTCACGGTTATGGTGTAGTATCACACAATGATTCTGGCTCTCTAGTACTACGGCATTGTCATGTTCAAAGTGATGCAGGTATGTTAGTTAATGTTGCAACTGCAGTTGAGCATTGTACATTTACTGGTGCTAACAACTATGCAAGCTCAGTTGTTGCTGGTGGTGCAGGAAATCCAACGGTCACAGTTCGCGCTTCTGTTGCTGCTGCCGCTAATGCCGGCAACATGACAGAAACTGTCGTGGCACTAATTTCGTAATTTTATATAAGGAGAATTGATATGGCAATGATTAGTAAAACTGTGTCTGGTACTACTGAGAATTATAAGCTCATCAAAAATGGTAAGAATTACCCAAAGTCTACTAATAGTGGCACTCAACGTACTTCTTTCACAGGTTCGAGTGATACTCGTCCCGCAGGGTCAACTAGCCCAAATCAGAAATTGTTGAATGCACCTGGTTTAATTGATGATGCACCTCTATATGCTGCAACACAGAATAATACACAACCTAATAATACAGTTTCCGGTGGTCCCAATGCTGGAGTCAACAAAGTTTACTCAGCGAGTAATGAAGATGTTGATGGTGGTATGGGTGGAACTGTATACGGTCCTATGAAACCTTTTGGTGCTTCTGGCTCTAACGGCGCTTTTAGCAACAATGTGAAGAAGTAATTATGAAAAGAACCTCATTTGGCTCAAGTAAGGGTGAAGGTAAAGTCGGAGCAATTGGTGATAATCGCTATGGTCTAAGGGAACAATATGACCCTAAAGTAAAAGAAAAGACTTTAGAATTTTATCGTTCTGGACATGATGTCACTGTTACTGAAGTCAAAGATGTAAATTTACAAACTATTACCACAGTAAAAGGACCAAAGGTTAAATTTAAGGAATGAATATTCCTGAGGCGTTTCAAAGATCACCTCGTTACAATAAAAAAAATAAAAAAGCTATTAAAGTGCTGAAACCAAAAAAGAAAAAAACTAAGTCCCGGAAAGCACAGTAGCTAAATTCTTAATCCAAGAATTTTTGTATGGCGCACACACTAGTGGTTGCGCCATACTTGTTTCTACTACTTTTTTATATATTAACTCTCCATCTACATCAACACTAATAAAAACAAAATCATCTTCAGTCATCCAAGAATAATCAAAATTAATAGCATCAATTGTAATTATTTTTATCGCATCTTTAGCAGGAGATACTTTTATAAGTTTTCTTGCTATAGCTGCTCGACCTTTATCAATTTCTAATCCAATTTGTTTTATATGTGGATATTGCTTATGTAAATCAAACATACTATAAGGATATAAGCCAGAGCCTACTAAAACAATTGAATTACAAGTTTTAAATTTATATCTTTGTTTTTTATCAACAAGAGTCTTTATAATCCACGCATTATGCTCTGCTTCTGTATAAGCATTAGATAAATTAGAGCGCGAAAATCGTTGTAAAAGTTTAACTTCATTTAATACAACTAATTCTTTCCAATCTGTTTCTTCTTCTTTTAAATCTTTAATTGTAAATTTCTGTGATTGCATTATAAGATTTTTTTACTCCATTTAAATCAATTGAATTTTTATTTGGAAATTCTTTAGAATTTAAACAAGATTTTATGACTGAAGGTAGTATTTTAAACTCAGATTTAGGGACAACTTTAAAAAAATTATAAGGCTCAAATGTATAACATCTAACAAATTGTTCCATTTTCTGCCCATCAGTTCTTGGAATTATAATAGCGGGAATACGACTTTTAAGAATTTCCATTGTAGAGTTATAACCACCATAAGTTATGTATAAAGCACATGAATTAAGTAATTTATACATATCTTCTATGTAAGGAACCATAACAAGATTATCTTTAGTTTTCATTTTTATATTTTTAAGATAACGATTTGCGATAGGCATGATAAATTTATAATTAGAAAACTGAGAAGCAATTTTAGTAATTTCTTTAAATATTAACATTCCTTCTTCTTTATTTAGCCCTGTACTAACAAAAATATGATTATTTTCTTTTTTATGTGGTTTTATTTTTTCGTTACAAACATATCCAGTATAAGTAATTTTATCTTCTAAATGTTTAATAACTTCTGATGGATTATTCATTCTAACTCTATCTGATACAAGAGGTAAATATTCTGGATCACCATGGATAAGTACTTTTTCAGCGTAGTATTTACAAACTATATTTTGTGTATATGCTACCCAGTCTTGTAAAGAGTCTTGATGTGGTTCATCCCATGGAAAATCCCTTGCGCTAATTATAAGTTTTATCCCACGTTTTTTTGCTTCTTCAAAAAATGAAAAGTATTCGTGAGAAAACTGATGCCTACAAAATGGGAATCCTTCGCATATAATAAGCTTAACATCGTTTGTATCAAGAATCTTAATCCACTCTTTCTTACGGAGCAACACAAGCTCTTTACTCATTATAAAATTAAAAATGTTTTTTATGTCACTTGGAATGTATGCCTTTAAAAACGAAATTCTTTCACAACCATCGTAAGAAATTGGTGGATCAAAAAGTTGGTCAACAACAAGAACATCATGTGTTTTTGCTACTTCTTCTGCGATAAACTTGGTTCTCATACAATGTCCAAGACCACGGTAATATTGTGTGAGAAATACAATCATTAATGATTTCTTTTACCATCAAAAACACAGACAAAATATAAATCAGTATCAGAAGTATTATGTACTCTATGAAATACACCATCTTCAATTAATACAATATCTCCTGGTGATACTTTAAATTTATCCTTATCTAATTCCATTTCCCCAATACCACTTAGGAAAAAATAAACTTCTTCTTGTCCTTTATGATAATGTCCACTAGTACTTTGATTACAATATAATAATGTACTACTTACTACAAGATTATTAAGAGTAGTGTTATCCTTAACTATATATGTATCATTAAATTTTTTAATCTCACCTTTTAAAAAGAAAGAATTTAATTTATTTTTATGGTTATCAGTCATGTACAAAATCTTCAATCATTGGAAAAATAGGTTTAATTGCTTCTCCACAAGCACGTGCTATTTCCATATGCTCTTTTTGTGTACCATTTGTACTTCTAAGATCAATGTAATGCATCCAAGACCTTAAAGTTCCGTTCATATACATTCTAGACTTAGTCATTCCTTCTGGAAGCACTGCTCTTGCCTGTTCTTTTGCTATAGAGTTTCTAATTGCCCATTCATAAGCATCTTTTGCTGTACGTAAAACATTAGCTTGAATAACATAAAATTCATTAATAACTTCATTGTCGTCGGCCATTTCAATAGAATTTTGTCTATTTTTTAAATCTTGTAATCGTGCTTTTCGTGTCTCAAAATCAAGGTCTTTTGTAGGGTCTGCATATCTTTGACTAAATTCTTGAAATGAAAAAGAACGATGACGTAATATTTGTCGACCAATATCACGAGTAGTTTCAATTTCTAAACAAATAGATACCATTTCAAACGGAGACCAATGTTTATGTTTAATCAAGTATCTTAATAGTTTATGGCTTGTTTCTCTATTATTTTGATTAGAAGGATTAGATACACGAGCACAATAAGCTATCATATCTTCAATACCCATCCAACCCTGATCATATGCTTTACTACTCAAAGCTTGTGAATGTGAAATTAACGTAACTTTCATTATTTATTTTCCTTATACCATTTACCCCAATCTTTTAAAAATTGAGATGATGCTGCAATTTTAAATTTACCTCCAACTGCAAATGCAAAAACTACATCTTCATGTATTTGTTCTGGAATATTTTCTGAGGTTCTATCTCCACCATTACAAAAGATAAATGTATTATTTCCATAAATTTTTTTAGCTGTAATTATAAAATCATTTGCTGTTTCATCTGAATCATCAAAACCAATTACCTGATCTACATATTTAATAGCTAGTAATATTTCTTTTCTTTCATAAAAAGGCATAAAGAATTTACCTTTTTTACGCTCTAACCAATCATTAGAATTTAGACCAACACATAACTCATCACCAAGTTCTTTTGCTGCTCTTATATAATTAATATGACCTCTGTGAATAGGATCAAAACCACCAGATATTAAGCTAATTCTCATTTTATGCGTCTAAATATTTTTTTACATCTGATCGAGAATACTCTGTAGACTCTTGCTGTCCTTTAGCTAAATCTTTTAGCTTTTGAATCCATTTCTGTGCACCAAAAGTATAAGTACTTGGTTCAATTTGACGTATTGGCTCTAAATTAGTTATTTCAACTCGTTTTATTGATAATGCAGCTATAAACTCTCCTGGATGGATATACATTTCTTCATTACTTAAATTTCTCAACATTACATAAATTTCATTTCTATGAGTAAAATCATATATTGCTGGGCTATCTAATACTACTAAGCTTTTTTCATATGCTAAATCAGATAAAGTTGTAATTTCTGCTCTATAGTTAGGGTTTGGTAACTGTATATAAATTCCTGTAGGACAATATACTGTTGAGTTTTTGCCAATAGTTTCATTTTTTTCTAAACAAGCACGTAATTTTAAATAAGGATCAAAAGGAAGTTCTGAAGGTAGCATCCAAGATGTTCCAAGAATTTTTTCTAATTCTTGTGCATTATAACTTATCTCATATTTTAAACTACAACTTTGATAAAACATCTAAAGGTTCCTCACCATATTTTCCACTTATAATTGCTTCTTCATTATATTTTTTAAGGTTAATAAGTTTCTCATTACGTTTTAGAATATCTTTACTGGAATTTAAGTTTTGTATATATTTAGCTTTACCTTTGATTGGAAATGCTTTAAGAAGAGACTCAAAATCTTTATGTTCTTTAGCAAGTCCTTGTGCCCTTTTAGGCCCAATTCCTTCAACTCCAATAATATTATCACTTTTATCTCCCTCAATAATTCGAGATAAAAGATATTCATCAGGAGAAAGATTAAAATCTTCTTCCAATGTTTGTTTAGTGATTTCTTTTCGGGAAAATAGATTAAAGATACTTACATTATCGTCTACAAGTTGATATAAATCTCTATCTGAAGATACAAGCCATGTGTGATCATAATTTTTAGCTATATTTTTTACAAGATATGCAAGAATATCATCTGCTTCAATGCCTCTAAATTTTAATACTTCTTCGTTTAGGGATTCTGGTAAGACATTTAATACAGCAAAAAACTCTTCATATTTTTTTGCTTCATCTTCTTCTTTCGGTTTTTTTCTATTTTGTTTATATTGGTCGTACATATTCATACGATAATAACTTCTTCCAAAGTCAAAACAGACTATTGTTCTACATGCTTCATAGCTTTTTGATAGACTTTGTACTGTACGTTGATAATCAGATGCAAAGTTATTATAGTTAATTCTTTGTAGCCAACGATAAGCTACATTATTAGCGTCAATTAGCAATAGATTATTATAAGAACTATCTATAGTCATGGATAGTTCTGCAAGATCGTTCCAAGATTTTGTGTTCATGTTTTACTCCTGTATTATAAATATTATATAACACAGATAACTATTAAGCAACTAATTTGTCATTTTTAAATTTAGTTAATGTTAAATCAGATACGCATTTACAAGAAGAAAAAGGACAAGTTACATAACTTTTTGGTTTTTTAAAAGTTTTTTTAAACATATTTCCTAGTATAACTCTTGTATTTAAAAAACAAGCAGCAGGAAAAATATCTCCTGTTTCATTAATTTGTAATTTATGGTGTCCAGCTTTACAAAGTAAACCTTTAAAATTATCTTTATTATTTAATATTATATCGGAAACCGAATATATTTTATTTGTTTTATCGGCATACTCATATTTTAAACTATAAACAGATAATTCTGGTTTATCATATTTTTTAACGGCTGATTTTATTTTTTCAGAATAATAATAAGATTTTCCAAATATACTTACAGTTGATTCTGGTTGAATTGACAGAAATTTAGGATATACGTTTCCTTTTACATTATCTAAAACATAAAGACTATTTTGTAAATATTTCTCGTTAGGATGTATACTAACAGGACACCAAGTTATAAAACCTTTATCCTGTAAAAATTTTATTTTATTTACAAAATCTTTATTATTAGAATATTCTGGATGGTAAGATGCAGCAATAAATATATTTTTAGATACTTTTAATTTTTCTAATGCCTTTTTAGCTACAGATAAATTAGTTACTATATTTATTTGTAAAAAATCATTACTTGATAGTTCATTAACTAAGTTAATAAATTCTTTATAAACAAAAGGCTCTCCACCTAATACACGTATTTTTACTTTTTTATTAGGATAATATTTAAAAATAAAATTAAATGCATCAATTATTTCTTTAGTAGAACGTTGTAATGGCGGATGATTTATATCATGAGATGTACAATATGAACAATCATAGTTACACCTAAAAGTTAATAGATAATCAATTTCTAAATCAAAAGAATTAATAGGAACTGTTGATACCTTTATTAATTCTGACACTAAAAATCCTTTTGTTCTTTAAGGGCTTTAATCCAATCATCAAGTTGTGTTACTTTAAAATGGCATCCAAATGATTTTATTTCTATATAATGATCAACTTCAATTTCATCACTCCAACCAACAAAATCTTTTGAACGGTTCCATCTAAAAATTAAAAGAGGTTTTTTTCTCATTACTTCTGCCTCTCTTATTGTTTGCCTCCAGAAATTAAGTAAATCAGTTGTTTTTGCTGTAAGTAAGTTATTCCATTGTATTTCTTTATAATGTTTACACTCAATACAGTAAGGCCAAGCAGCAGTATCATGAGGTGTCCATAAATCACCTTTTAGGTATTCGATTGCACCACTTAAAGGCATTCTCTCAAATTCAATATCAAATTGAGAATTTAAATATCTTTTTATTTTAGCTTCATAAGCTGAACCTTTAATTTTTGACTTATTAGCCATTTATCCCAAGTTTATACTTAGCAATTATGTACGATCTTAAAAAATCACTTCTAACTATATCTTCAATATCAAACTCAATAGTATTAAACTCTTTAATATGTTTGATAATTTCCATAAATCTAAGTATACCTTTCTTATCATTTTCTTTAGTTAAGTCAGTTTGAGTATAATCTCCACAAAAAATTATACGACTATTTCTACCAACTCTAGTGATTATACTATCAAGCTCATGGAAATTCAAGTTTTGACATTCATCCACAATTACTATAGAATCATTTATTGTTATGCCCCTTATAAAAGATGTAGATATAAATTTAATCGTACTTTGAGATTTTAATGAATCATAGGCATCTCTAACATTAAAAAGCTCCCTACAGATTGACCTGTAAGGAGCTTCATAAATAGATACTTTTTCTTGCTCATCGCCGGGCAGAAATCCCATTTCACGTGTAGATACTATACTACGAACAATAAAGATATCATTAACTAATGTGCTTTTATCTAATACTTCTTCAAGTGCTAGATATAAAGACATAAATGTTTTACCTGTACCAGCAATACCATGAAGAATTAAATTATTACCTTCTTTAAAGGCTTTAAATGTTTTTTCTTGGTTTGTTGTTATTGGACAAAAAGATAGAAGATCGTCAATTCTAACTCTTTTTAGATGTTTACCGTTTCCGTTAGGCATTAATGTCCATAATTACTTGTTGTTTCTTCAAAATATTGCATTAATTCGTTATATCCTCCGATAGATTTATTATATATAAATATTTGTGGAACAGTTTTTACATCAGGAATAAGTTTTTGTAAGTCTTTTTTTGACCAGTCAGTTCCCCAAATATTTCGTTCCTCTATTTCATAGCCTCGTAATGCAAGTTCTTTTTTAGCCATATCACAATAACCACAATGATCTCGTGTCCAGATTATAGCTTTAAGCATAATATAAAACTCTCCTTTTAGCAAGAATAAATTTTAAAGACCAGTTGATCCAAATCCTCCAGAACCACGTTCTGACTGCTCAAGATCTAATCCAGTCTCTACAGGTAACCAATTAATCTGCTCAACCCTGTTAATAACCATTTGTGCAATTCTATTTCCTCTTAGCACTTGGTGTTGTTGTCTACTTAAATTAGTAAGAATTATTTTAATTTCACCACGATAATCAGAATCAATAGTACCTGGGGCATTAACTACTGTAATTCCATGTTTAGCAGCTAATCCAGAACGAGGTCTAATTTGTGCTTCATAACCTTTTGGGAGACTAATGGCAATTCCAGTAGAAATAATACTAATTTGACCGGGAATAATCCAAGTATTTTTAGTAGAATATAGATCCATTCCTGCTGAGCCATCAGTTTCATATTTTGGTAATGATAGTTCTTTATCAAGCTGTAATATTTTTACTTCCATTTTCTGATAATCTCCATAGTTTACGTTCTCTTAGCATATCAATGCCATCTAACTGTTCTTGTTCTGTTCTATCTCTCCAAGTCTTTACTTCTGTCTCTGTTCTTTGACAGCCGAGGCAGTAACCTTCATCATCGTATGTGCATACTTTGATGCAAGGAGAGTATTTAGCTTTAGGCATTAAATTTCACAACCATCTGAGTCACAGAATTTATTAGCATCTGCATTTTCTCCTTCTTCTGAAAGTAGATTAAAATTTAAAGTTTTTAGTGAGGCGGCATACGCTTCAATTTCTTGACGCCCTGTTGTAATATAAGGTGCTTGTGCATATCCGTGTTCTGATATAGGAAGTAATGAAACTCCTTTTAGTTGAGAATCAAAGCAAGATAAAGCACGAGCAATTTGATCTGCTTCACCCGTTTTAAAAGTAATTGTAATTGATACTTGATTATCTGCCCAATACTTTTGCATATCTACTGCGTTTGCGAATTGTTCCCAAATAGATACATCATGTTTTGATATAGTTCCTTCTTCGTGCATAACAGGAAAATAAACTACTACCGTGCGAATTGGGTCAGATACTGCTGCTTCAATTCTGTATCCTGCTTGTTTAAGAATGTTAACCATTGGTGATATAGCAGATAACCTAACTGTACGATAATAAGAATCATTTTCAGCATAATGAATCCCAGGCAAAGCACCTGCAACCAAACTTACTGTACCCGAAGGTTTAACTGATGTAGTTTTACGAGATAGTGGTACGCCCATCCATTCAGAATATTTCCTATCTACATATTGAATATAAGTATACGCACGATCACAATATTCATCTAAATACTTACGGCGACCAAATTTTAAAATTGCTTCTTGAATACCAGACTGTGAACAACCAATTCGACGATTTCGTTTAATGACATCATTAGTTTCTGGCCAATGAGTCGCCATTAAAGTAACAGCTTTTGCATAAAGATATGCAAATTTAAGAGTACGTTGATAATCCCAATAATCATTATGTTTAGCAGGAAAAGTCTCAACTAAACAACAAAGCTCATAAGACTCAAGGGATTGTTCTAAACAAGGATTACCTCCTGCAACACGTCGATCTTTCCAATCCGCTGGGTCTTTCATGCGACTATATTGTTGCATATTATCTAACCAAGCAAATCCAGGTTCTCCTGAGATAGCAATAGAGTTAGCTGCTTCTGTATAGTCCATACCAACTCGAGCAAATATAGAATTATTAGATGCCCAACGCCAACCACCAAATTTATAGGCCCAAGTTTCTTTACTATATTTTTTAGCTATTTCTGCTCGTGCATCCCAATCAGCATTGTATAGGTCATAATCTTGTGAGTTTATTAATTTTAATTCTTCTGGAGCAACAGACCCTGTTTCTACTCCTGCTGTTTCCCAGTTTTTCATTTGCATAAAAGCCGTATCCTCTGGCTCAGAAAAAGCAATTTCTGCAGTACGTCGTACATTACCAGCAACTACTATTTTACCAATAATATTCATAATATCTGTAATATCTACAGAAGTTAAAAGTGGATCATCTGACTTTGCACGTTTAGTAAGAATATCACGTATTCCCGATAAACCATGTTGTAAAGGCTCTGGACCGGAAGCTACTCCACCAAAACCTTTAATAGGCTCACCATATGCTCTAATTAATGAATAATCAAACTCCATAGGAGCAGAACCTTCATCTAAATAAGAATCAATTAAGCAAGATAGTGCTTCTACCCAACCTTCACGAGAATCTTCTACAGTAAGAAGTTCTGGCGATCCTTCTGGCTCTGTAGAGGCAATTTTTCCTGCCCCTTTAGTATCAAATCCTACACCTACTCCTACCATACTCATATCCATAAGAAATGCAAATGATTTTGACATTTCTGCGTCAATATCTATAGTAGAAACAAAAGCACAATTATTTAAAGCTGCACCTCCTTTATCCCAAATAAAAGGCGTACCCATCATCCATAGTCCACGACCTGGAGGCATCCATTTAAATTCAAAAAGGCGTTCTGCAGCTTCTTCTGCTAGTTTATGAGCACGTTTCTCATCCCATGTAATATATGATGAAAGAGAATGAGTTTTTAGAATGGAAAAGAAACCTTCAATTACACGAATAACGCAGTCTGCCCACGTTTCTAATGTTCCATCTAATTTTTTTCGAGAGTATGTACGATAATAGGTAAATTCTGAAAGACCACCATATCCCCAATTTACTGTTTTATTTCTTAATTCTGTTTTAAAAGCATTTTTCAATGCAAAATTAATCGGATTTTTTCCGGGTGCTAACATTTAGTTCTCCTTAAACTCATTTAAGTTATTCAGTAATGACGCATCGTCACTGAATACTACTGATATTATTTTCTTTAACAATTGATATTTTATCTATTAAGGGGTGTGTAAAGTCGTGTGAGATTAAAAACACATTTAAATCGTCATCTTCTGATAGTACTTCAATTAATTTTTCTTTTCCTTCATCATCTAATACCCCAGTAATCTCGTCTAAGAATAGTAAATTAATACTGCTTCCTCCTAATTTTGCTAAAAGATTTCTAATAGCTAATAGAACAGCAGTTTGTATTCTACTAAATTCACCACCTGAAACTGTTTCAATAGGAGTATCAATTCCATTATTAGATACAATTATATTTAATTTTTCTTTATCTAATCTAAATGAAACTTGAAATTGACCATCAGATAATAAAGACAAATAGCGATTAATTGTTACTTCTAATTCTTTAGTTAGATTTTCTAACTTAAAAGCAACAATTCCTGATGTGCTAAACGCTTTATTCAAAATTTCTAAGTTATTTATTTGATCTGATACAGAAATAATATCATTCTCTACAACTTTTTGTCTACTTAAAAAATTTTCTTTTTGCTCAATTAGAGCATCTATTTTTGCGTTATGAATACTTACATTCTGATTATGGTCTATAGCATTTTGTCTTTCTGTTGTTTGTGTCCTTATTAATTCTTGTAATTTGTCTTTTTGTGTTTCAAGATGGCCAAAATCTGGATATTCAGTACTAATTGTATTATCAATAACTTGACTTAAATCTTCAAATTTAGTAATAGCTATTTTATTTTTATTATATTTATTTAGTAAATCTTCATAACCTGCAACATTAGTTTTAGCATACTCAAATTCTTCAATCAATGCTTCAAATTTAACTGTTGTTTCATATAAATCTTTATTAAGACCTGTCATTAATTCTTTTGCATGAGAATTATCAATTGTTTGTCCACAGGCATAGCAAGTATCTGTAGTGTCAACTTCTTTAAGAGCTTTTTGTAAATTTCGTTTATGTATTTGTAATTTATTAATATCATTTTTAAATTCATCTAGTGCCTCATATAATTCAGGTTCTTCTTTTGGAGTTTTCATAGATAAATCAAATACTAAAGAATCTCTTTCTTGTATATACATATTATTTTTATCTATGTTTTTACATATAGTACTATGATCTTCTATTTGTTTTTCAAGTAGTCCTAGTTGCTTAACTGACTGTTCATCTACGTCTGGGATATCAATTACAATTTTCTTTTCCGCTATACTAGTAGAATCAAGAAAATTATTTATTGTATTTAATTCACCTTGTAGTAATACTCTTCCTTTTAAAGTAGAAGTAAGTTTAATTTTTAAAACTTCTCCAATTTTAATGTATTTTTCTAAATTAAATAAGTTAATAAGAAATTTTTTACGATTAGTATCTGTAGCTTTTAAAAACTCAAGTAAGTCAATAGAACTTTGATATGTAAGTTGAGAAAAGATATTAAAATCAAGATTTAATAATTCTTGTATGCTTTTATATGTATCAAGAACTTTGTGCTCACTTAAATCTTTATTGTCTTGATGAAATGATACTTCACTTTTAGTACCTGTTCTTTTTATTTTTATACTATAAGGTTTATCATCTACAAAAAAATCTAATTCAGCCCACCAAGTTTTTACTTTTGCCCATCTATTAATAATATCAGCTTTTTTAATTCCTTTTATATTTTTATTAAAAAGAACTTCTTGAAGAATAAGTGCTATAGATGATTTACCACTACCATTTGGTGCTGTTAATTGTGTTATCTTATTATTATTAAAATTAATACTATTTTCTTTTTGTGAATAAGAAAACATATTTGAAAATTTTAAATTATTCAAAACTATCTTTGGCATATTCTAATCCCGTTAACAACTTATATTTTACCCATGAATTATATTCTTTAGTATTTTCTAAATGTTTTTCAAGAGTATTTTCAATTTGTTTTTTATATCTTAAAGTCATGCTTCTCCATGTTAGAAAAGTTTGGTAAGCATATCGACATTCATCTCTTAATAATTCTGTTCCTTCTGTAAGTTTTTTAGCACTTTTTTCCCATCCTGTATATTTAATTCTCTCAGGTAAATTATCATAAGCTTCATATAAAAATGTATTATCTTTTTCTCCTGGTTGCTCTGAGTCCCAGTTTTTTGCGTAGTGACAAAAAATAGGTTCTAAACTAGTAAATGTCATAAATTTTTTATCAGTATTTATAGCATATTTAATATAATTAGGACTATCTTCCCACCAACCAAAACCTAAATCACTATAATAATCTGGATTATGTCCACTATTTATTAGTATTTCTTTTTCACCAATAAATTCAAATAAATAAGTTAAAGCAACTTGGCTTATTGAATGAGTAAATTGACCATACTTAACTGCTTTTGGTAAAACTTTTTGAGTTAATATATCAAATGATAATGGTATAACTTTTTGATTTATTTTACGATCTTTACAATATTTTGCTGCATAAACTAAGTCAAAATCATTTTGACCATTAAATAATCTTATGCTTAATACTCTAAAAGGTATTTTAAGTCGGTAAAAAGTTTCAGCACAAACTTCAGAATCAATTCCTCCACTCATGCCCAAAACAAATTCATGATCTTTATATTTCAATGCAAATTCAGCAACAAGATTTAGATAATCTTCTCTAATATCTTTACCATGATTTTTATATGGAGGTACTGTTATATAAGAACCTAAACTTGGAATTTCAGAATGACAGTAATAATTCTTTAAAGGACGCATAAAAGTATTTGTTTGGATATATTTCCAATAAGTTCTATTGATTGATATATCATACATTAATATTTAAATCTTTAAAATCTTTTATTATTTGTTTTGAATTTTTTACTTTTATAAAATCTAAATATAATTCTAATTCTTCAGTAATTGTTTTATTTTTTAAATCTAATTTTGAATCTTCTACTGGTTGTGTCGCAATTTTTTTATCAAGTAACGCTGAATTTTCTACCTTTGATAATTCATCAATAGATCCAGTAACTTCATAAAGAACATGATTAATATCATCTTTTATCATTTCACCATTTACTTTAATAGTTTTTCTTACAAGTTTAGGAAGTTTTAAATCAATAAAATCTATTTCATATTTAAGGTCTGGAGTATCATACACAGTAATAATATTAATACCGTACTGTCTTTTTTCATCTCTATCAAAAGTTACATTAAGAGGACTACCAGGATAATAAGCTGGATAATCCAAGTACTTATGAGCAAAGTGAAGATCACCGAGTAAAATAAGTTTCCAGGGACGAAGTTTCTCGAAATCATACTCTGGAGTGATATGAGGCGGTACTTCGCCTCTAATGTGCGTGACCAGAATATCCTTTCCATGTTTTCGAGTCGGGAGGTTATCCATCTGCATCTCCCCGTAAGGGAAAAATTGGAAACAAGTTCTACCTTCTTGTATATATGTATTTTTTGTAATAAGATGAACATTCGAATTTTTAATCGCATTCTCTTGAGTGAAATGCTCAAGGAATGTTTCGCCTTTTTTAGTTGCTTCATGATTACCAGGTATTATATAAGTTGGAATTGTGACAGAATTTATATAAGATAAGAATAAGCAAACTTCATCTGGTTCTGGTTTTTTATCAAAAACATCCCCAGCAATTATATGTACATCACAATTTTGTTCTAACGCAATTAATTTACGAAAAAATGTTTTAAATCTATTAACTTGCCATTCATAAGGAACTTTTTTCTTATGGAGTAATATATGCCAATCTGCTGAGTGAAGTATTTTCATTTTATCATATACCCTAATCTAACGTCAGATAAATGTCCGTCTGCGCTATATTTAAAAGATTCTGAATGATGATTACCTTTAAATTTATATCCTTGTTTTTCTAAAATTTTAATTTTGTCTTCTTCATCATCCCATATTGGTATTGCAATTGTTCCTATAAATTCTTCATGTAAAACATCATTTCCTGTTCGGAGATGTACTTCTATAATTTTATTTCCAATACATTCTACATTAAGAAAATCTACATTATCTATATTATTTAAAAAAGAAGGAAGACTTATTGTAGGAGGTTTAATACGTGTCCATTTTGTAAATCTAGTTAGGTTTGCTTCTTCTTTTTCTCCTATTATAGCGCAAAAAGCATCCCACTTCCAAATAGAACCTTTAGGCTGCTTATTCGCTTTATAATCAATTGAATAGTGTGGTCCTTCAAAATATTCACACCAAAAATGTCCAGGAGAGATGAATCCGTGATTAATAATAAATTCATTGTCAATCATAGGTCTAAATGTTATAACTTTAGCATTAATACCCATACCATAGAGATTGTAAATAGGTCGTATAATCGCTTTAAAAAGAGTTGAAGGAGTTCTAGGCAGGGGAACACAAGCAGGACCAGCTTTATATCCAAGCTTAAGAGCTAGTTCTAACTTGTTAAAAATCCATCTATATTCGGGATATTGTTCCCATGCTTGATAATCTTCATCAATCAATGACATTTCCCATAGTCATAATCTTACCGACATCACCTTCAAAAGTATATGTTCCAACATGATTCAATTTTGTATTTGGATCTAACCAGATTTCTCCTCCAAGTTTTTGCCAACGACGACAGAAAGTATAATCCTCAGATAAGTATCTATTATCATCCGGATCGTGAAGAGTATCAAAAAATGAATAACAATATTTATGAAATTTTTCATCTATATTAGAATCATTTCTATAATGTAGTTCAGGATATGCTTCTCGCATTTTATCAAAAACTCGTCGTTTAATACAGAAGAATCCTGTTGATGCATCTAATACTTCTACAGCACCGTTTTCAATTTTTACTTGTTTTGTAGCAGGATCAAGAAATTTAAAATTAATTGCATATTGAACAGGCAACGCTTTCTTTGGATAAGCAGCAGCGAGGATATCTTTATCATATGCAAGTGCTCTTAAAATAGAGTCTACATCAAACTCAATATCTGCATCAATAAAAAATAAGTGAGAAGCAGTGCTTTCCATAAACATTGCTGAAAGAATATTTCTTGCACGAGTTACAAGACTTTCATTTCTTAAAGTGGTAATTCTAAAAGAAATACCGTATTGCATAAATGCTTGTGATAGTTTAAACATAGACAGGAAATATTGGTCTGTTATCATTCCACCATAACAAGGAGTTGCAAAAAATACTTCGTAGTTTCTTAATTTATCTAAATCAATTTTAGCCTGTCCTGACTCAACGTCAGTGAAAGCCCCGAAACTATTTCCGGGGCTTTCATCCTCAGTAGGAGTCACTAAATCTTGTAATGACTTCTTCATGATAGGTCGTCAACTTCCTCTGTTGCTCTAAACTCATCGCCAGCATCACCGGCAAAATAAGCAGTATTTTGCATTAACCACTCTTTTTGTTCGTCATAACTTTGACGTTTATATATTCTAGTAAGATCAAATAATTCAAGAGCTTGTTCTTCTTTTGAAAGAGCAACACTTGCCCTAGCAGGAATACATGTATATTTTACATTTTGAGGAAGTGGTCCGGTTTTTTCTTTTTTAATTGTAATATCATATCCAGTATCTGTATCAGCAGGGTTACCGTATTCAGGGTTTGAAGCATAGTCTACAATTTGACTATAAATAGTTGATCGCAAATCAAATAATTTAATTTGTCCATCAGAACGATCAATGACATTACAAACATAAGAAAATTGAGGTTTATCAGAATATACTGCTTCATCAATATCTTTAAAAGGGTTAGGTGCTGAATTATCAAAGCCTTCTGTCTCTCGACTAAACTCTAAACATTCTACTGGCATTTTCCTGCCTTCCGTTGTTGTAACCCAATAACAATAACGGGGCATTACATCTCCAATAAGACGTACTTTATTATCTCCGATACCTAAACTCATTCGTTGAATTTCACGACGTTGTCCGGTATTCTGTTTTCCTTTAGCTTTATCCCAAGCTACCATTTTATCCTCCTTGTTGAACGTTAGTTCTGTGTTTAGGATGTTTTCTCTGTATCCAGAGACTCGTATCTAAAATAAATAAAATCTTCATCATAAGTTAAAAAAGGATTATCAATTTCACCTTCTATATATTCTCTTTGTATTCTATCTGACTTATCAGACATTCTTCTCATACTTAATGCTTTTATATAATCTACTTTAAATTTTGCAGCAACATTATATCTTAAAAATTTTGTATTCTTAATGTAACTTTGTGTTTGTTTTGTCTCAAAAGTAGAATAAATACTTCCTTGACTAGCTTCTAATAAACCAGACTGAAACATAAAAGATGGAATATGATGTATATTAAGAAGATTTAAAAGAGATTTACCATGTCTCCAACATATAGCTTCATTATAATCTTTTGTTAGTCCATATGTCAAGATTATTATTGCAGCAGGGTCTTTTCGTGCTGCCTGATAGATTTCGTACCAATTAAAATATGTAATATCCACGACTTGTGTACCACTTCATTCTATTCTCTTGTTGACGTTTAACAATTGGTCCTCGTAACCAGAAATCTACAACTTGTGGAAGTTGCTTATCATCGTGTTCACGAATGATACGACCAATTCGCTGTTCAAGCTTAATAGGATTATTATTAGGACAAGTGAGAAACAATGTATCCAACCTATGACAACTAATGCCCTCATCAAAGAGCTTAGTCGATAACACAGCTTTATATTTTCCTCCGACATTAGAAAGAACATCTTTTCTAGTTGATTCATCTGTTTCACCTATTAAGCAAATACTTGTTGGAATTAATTTTTGCAAATCTTTTAGCATTTGTACTCTTTCACCTAAAATAAGAGGACATCTACGATTTGCTATTGCGGATATTGCTTCTTTAGCAATTAAATTTAAATATTGCTCATTGGAGCATAGTTTATTAACTTGTCGTGACCAATCTCTTTTAGGGTCAATAACAGGAAAACGTATATCTGTTTGTATAATTCTAACAGAAGGGTCATTTAATTTTCGGGGGTCTCTTGCAGGAACTAAAAACGGAGAGAAGTAATCTGAAAGATATACATGTTTTCCATCTTTACGTTTTGGGGTTGCTGTAATTCCTATTTTAATTTTTGCATTTAAATTATTTAATGCTGTAGAAAATAAATCAGCAGGACATAAATGTGCTTCATCAACAATAACCATAGAAAATGCTTCTCTAAGTTGTGCTAAATTATTAAATACACTTTTATAAATACCTACAGTTATATCTTCTATTTCTAAAAATCCATCTCCTACTTTTCCTATTTTTACATTAGGTATTTGATGATTTAATTCTTCTATCCATTGTCTAAATAAAAGTTTTGTATGCACCATTATAAGTGTTTTAATATTATTTCTTGCAATTATATTACAACCAGTATAAGTTTTTCCCCAACCGCAAGGAGCTTGTATAATACCGCTCCTTGCTCTGCCTTTTTTAAAAAATTTATCTACTACCTCTTGTTGTTCCCAACGAAGTTTACCAGAAAAAGTCATTTCAGTATTAGCTTCTTCATATTTTCTTGTATCAACAACATTATCCCATTGTAATTTATGATAACTATTACTAGGAACTACAAAATGAGTAGGACTTTCTCCTAATGTTGTAAGAATTTCATCACCATTATTATATGTAAAAAGCGAAATTAAATCATTATGATCTTCTACTTCATCTTTTTTCATATAAATTTTATTGGATATATAAAGAGTTTTTACTTTAGCTTTCATTTTTTTGTTCTAATAAGAATTTATCTTCTCTTAGTACCTTTAGAATATCTCTAGATTCATCATTTATAATTTCAATTACTAAATTAGTAACGTCTATATCTTTTTTTACAAAAAACATTTTTTGTTGAAGTTCTTCGAGCTGTTTTTCATAAAATTTTAACTCTTGTTCTTTTCTTAATCTTTGTTCAAGAATATCTGCAAGAGAGATTATATTATATTCGTTCATAGTTTTTTGTTTTTGGCTCCATTAAAAATTCTTTGAGATACCATTCATTATTTATATAAATAATTCTTGCGAACAGAACATCTTCGATAAATAGAATTTGATCTGTATTTATTTTAAACGGATAAGATACTTTTTCAAGCCATATTAAATTATCTTTTACTTTTTTTATTTTTACATCTCTAGCAGGAAAAGTATCTTTTTTAGATAGATCATGAATTATCGCATTTTTATCAAGTCCCCATTTTACTTTTGACACTAAAATTTCTTCAACATTTTTACAAGTGTAATCAAAATTAGTACGAGGATTCATTTGCAATAATCTATTAAAATAATCACCTATAAAATATTTATTATCAACGGTTTCAAAGTGTGAATCTTTATGTTTTTTAATTTCTATTCTGTCAAATGTAATATTTATTTCATACGGTTTTTCTTTAAACCCAAAAAATGGAAATGCGATTTTAGAGAATTTATTTATAGTCACTTAATTCTCCCCAACTGGGACCAATTTCAAAATCAACTTTAATTGGGCAGTTAGGAATAGATAAACCTCTATCTTTTTGAATACACCGTTTTGTATTTTCTATATATACATCTATCAAATCTTCACGTACTTCACTAACAATTGAGTCATGAACTACTGTAAAAGGTAATATATCTTTTTCATAATTTTTATCCTGTATCCAGTTTATTAGATCAATAACTCCTAATAAATTAATATCAGATGCAACACTTTGAACTAAAAAGTTAACACCACTCCTAATAGCGTGGGATGCAACTCCTTTATTTGGAGATTTAGACTCTGGCAGCCTACGTTTACGACCAAAATGAGAGTATATAAAAGCGTGATTTTCAATTTGTTTATTAGATTCATCAATAAACCTCTTTAGGGATTTTGCCTCTCTAAAATATTTGTTAATAAATTGAGAAGATTGTGCTTTTGTAATTTCTTCTCCTTCTGCAGCGTCTTTATTTACTGTTTCCGCAATTTTTGCTGGACCTGCTTGATACATTATTCCAAATGTAATAGCTTTTGCGTATTGTCGTTCATTTGGGTAATATTTTTTAACATCACTAACTTCTCCAGACAAATTAAACATTTGTTTTGCAACATATGAATGAAAATCAAGTTTATCAATAAATGCTTGTTGTAAAAACTTGTCTTTACTCAAAACAGCAGCATAGTAGACCTCAGCTGTTCCTAAGTCGCATTGAACAATTTTATGGCCGTCTCTCGCACGAAATAACTTTTTAATATCTTTATTATCTCGTGGAATATTTTGGTAATTTAAATTACCAGAACTTGAAAGACGACCGGAGGTAGTACCTTGAATATTAAATCCACTCCTAAGCCTACCATCTTTATCAATACCTTTTACAATATTTGATATATAGGTTCCAGATAATTTTGTTTTTTCTCGTAAATCAAGAACAGCATGAGCAAGAGGGTGATCAATAGTTTGTAAAACTTCTTTATCAACACTCAATGCTCCTGTTGCAGTTTTCTTTTTAGATTTTAATCCAATAATCTCAAAGAAAAGCTGTCGTAGTTGTATAGTACTATTGGGGTTAAATGTCTTTTTGTGTATTCTTTCGAAGCGTTGGACTGCGCTATGCTGGCTAATCTCTTCAATACATTCTTCAATATCAATTTTATATTCCCTATCTAAATTTTTTAATTGATCAAGATTAATAGGACCGCCTGTTCTTTCTAGTATTTTAAGTGCTTTTGTAGCAGGTTTTAATATATTATCATAAAGAGATTTAAACTCTTCACTTTTATCTACGAGAGGTTTAAATTTATTATACAATTGATATGTTGCATCACCATCTTTACACGCATAAGGAGCAAGAATATCCATTGGCAACATACCATAATTAAAATCTGCTAGTTTAATTTTATTACGTCTTGCAAATGTTTTTTTATAGTCATCTAATTCTTTTTCATAGTCGCCAAGATCTGTAAAACGTAATGCTAAAGGTTTTAATCCGTGCGTTCCTACTGATTCTTCTAAACAATAATGGAGAAGCATTGTATCTTCCCAACGATCAAATACAAAACCAAGAGAATCTTCCATAAATTGCATATCAAATTTTGCATTGTGAAATACACATCGTTTATTAACAAATAAATCAAAGAAATATTCAAAATTATTTGTTACTACTTCTAGTGATATAAAATGTCCTTGATGTTCTCTGGAAGACATTGCAATACCAATAATAACACCCTTTCTTGAAGATAACGAAGTTGTTTCAATATCTACTACAATAGTATCTACTTCTTCATATTGAGGTAGTATATTATCTAATTGATCTTGTGTTTCAATAAACTGATAATCTTTATCAATTTCTTGCCCTACATTTTCGTCTTCAAGTATTGGTTTAATTTTTGAAAAAGCAGAAACTATATCATCATTGAGTTGTGGTTTAAAAATAGTCATATTAGGATGCATTATAGGAAGATATTTTTTTTCTATAAATACTCCATTATATTTTTGTACACCAGTATATCCTGCAGTATATTTTAAACTTTCGGCACCGATAGGACAGATAAGTTTATATTTATTTAAATCTTCTAGTTCTAAGTCTACATCTTTTTTAAGTATTTTTTCTTTTTTCGCAGAACACAAAAATTTTATGTCAAAATCTGCATCAGAAAAATATTTTCCAATAACACCTTCAGCATCTTTCTCTGCATTACTAGCAAAAACAAAACATAGATCAGCCATTTTTAACTCTCTCTTCTATAGAAGTTTTAAGTACTACACTACTTGGTATAGGATTTTCATAAAAATCATCGTCCCAAACAACATTTATATTATAAGAAATAGTTCTGCGTTCTCCCTCACCTTTAAAAGGGTATACAACATGGTTTAACCATAAAGGAAAAATATAAAAAACACCCTCTTCAGGAATTATAAACTCTGTTTGTGGAAACTTAAATAGAACAGAGTCACGATTTCCTACATCTCCCCATACAAGAGAAGTAATACCGTCCATAGCACCGCTAGCACCATAAATATCTCTTTGATCATCTAACTTAGTTTTTTTAATTTGTTTAGGTACTTTAGTGTGTATAAAACCTGCAAAAGCACTAAAATACTCTGAACCGTGATCATGTAAAGGATTATAGTCTCCTTCATACTGATGAACAGTCCATACATCATTTAACTCTAAATGATAAGGAGTCGGTGTTCTTCCTATTGAATCATAAAAATGATTTATATATAAATTTGCAGCATCTTTAAGTAACTTTTTAAACCTTTTAAATCGTTTATCTTTTATATCAACTTCTAATTGACTTCCTTTATGAATTTCTCCTACTAATCTATCTGCATAGGATGGAGTACTTGGGTCTACAAGCATATCATCACACATCATATTAAGACCATCAAGCATATCATCTGGTATCTTACCTTTACCTACTAGTAATGCAGGTTTCGGGTTAATTGTAAATTCTACATCACTTGGTTCTTTTTCTATCATCTTAATACTTCTTCTATTTGTTCTTTTCTTAAATCTCCTGGGTCGCTACCAAGAGGTAGTTTAATAGTTCGTGATTGAATATTTCTTGTATCTAGATGATTTGCTATTTTTTCTGAAGCAACACTTCCTGCAGTATCAGGGTCCATCATAATATCTACTTTAGTAACCCCAATTCTATCAACAAGTTCTAATTTAGTTTTATTAAAATTAGCCGCACCAAATAAACATACAGTATTCTTATAACCTAATTGCCACATATTTAACATATCAAAAATACCTTCGACAAAAATAAGATAGTTTGTATTTTTAATTTTATCTAATGGAAAAAGAATATTATTAGTTTTTGCGCTAGTAGGTCTACGATAATATTTTGATTGATGATTATTATCTTTAAATTTTCTACCTTCAATAAATTTTAGTTTACCAAATTGATATACCGGTATGCAAATGTAATTTTGTAATTGAAGGTGCTGAGTTGTAAAAGCATTAAACTCAATCATTGTTTTTGCAGAAATACCTTTGAACTCTTGTTTAAAAATCTGTCGTTCAGAAGGTAATTTAATGTCATCTACTTCAATAACTTGTTTAATTTTATCCTTTAATTTTTTAATACGATAAGGTTGTTTACTATCTACAGGTAAACGTGTAACTTCTCCGATACTTTCTAAAAATTTAGAAGAACCCCCACCAAAACCACAACTCCAACAATGAAATAAATTTTTATCTAAGTTATAACTTAAACTAGGGTTTGTGTCTGTATGTAATCCTGAAGTACAAGAGATCAGTATTTCACTTGGATTATTAGTTTTTTTATATTCTATACCCCGTGTATTAAGAAGTTCAATTAGTTCCATCTTTTAATTACCCTATACTAACCCATGTACTTACAACTAATAATAGCACAATTAATCCTATAACTATATAATGTCCTCTATATTCAAAGAATTTAGTTTGTAATTCTGTAATAAAGTCCATTACCATCCCATCATCATTCTTGTTTCTTCTGGCACAGACTCCATAGTAAAAGGTGGGTCAAATGTTGTTATAACTTCAACATATTGTACTCCAGGCGCATATCCTGCTTGTCGTATATTATCTGTAATTTCATCCGCAAAACCACACCACGCACTTGTAAGTGTATGTGTAATAGTTACGTGTAGTTCTTTTTCATCTATTTCTATGTTATAGATTAAGCCAAGGTCAAATACATTGATACTAATTTCTGGATCATGAACTTGTTTTAGGTTTTCGATAATTTGATCTTTACTAATTTTCATTATACGTCTCTTGACCTTTCTTTTTCATTATCTGTACCAAATTTAGCAGCTGTATGAGGTTTTTCACTAATTAACGCTGATTGATTAGGATCAATCTTAACACAGCTCCAATCCATAAGTACATCAAAACTCATATGTTTACCGTTACGCATTTTGGTAGTATGAATTGTAATTTTATTTTCAAGCTCTCTATCATCTCCTTCTGGTGGTGGAAAAAAGTTAAAACTACGATCTGCTGAATCAAGAATACCTTTTGAAAATCTTGCTTCGCCTGTAGCATCAATTTGATAAGGAGATACTAATGTAAGATCATATTTTCTACTAATTCCTTTAAGAGCTTCTGCTATTACTATTTGAGTTTTCCAATCTTTTTGATCATCATGTTTTACAATATTTATATAATCTACAACACCCATATTAAAATTTGGATATTTTGAAGTAAACATATTACAATAATGATCAATTCTATTTATAGTTAAAGATTCGTCATCTATCATAAATAATCTATTATCTTTAAATTCTGGTTTTTCTATTTTTACTTTCTGTTCAAATAATTTAAAATCCTTATTTATCTCTAAATCTTTGACCATTTTCTTTAACTTGTCATTAGACTTATAGAAAGTTTCTATCTTAGATTTAGCCATTTGTATTTTTTGACGATCATTTAATTTATTACGAAAAATATCAAGAAAAGGTACACCAGATATAATACTTAATACTCGATCATAAACTTCTTTGTATCTCATTTCAATTGTAAAAAATGCAACGGTATTACCTTGTAAAAATCTATTAAGAGCTAAATTTAAAGAAATGATAGATTTACCAGAACCACGACGACCACCAAGCAGAACAAGTTCTTGAGTTGCAAAACCCCCATTAATATTATCAAACTCAGCACTTAACCCGCTTGGATAAATTTTAAAATCATCTTCTGATGGGAAAAATTCTAATTCTGCAACATCATATAACTCATCATCATGTGGAATTGCTTGATTAAGTTTTAATAGGTGATTTTGAAACTGATCTACAATTTCGACCTTTTCATAATCATCAAGATTATCTACAAATTTATCAAGAAAATGAATGGTTTCATCACGAATATAAAAATCTTGTAATTGAGATACAAGAAACTCATCTGCAATTGTTTCATTATAATTTTCTTCATCAAGTATTTGATTTTCAATATACTCTTGTAATCCTATATCTTTTCTAAGCGCAGTAATTTCATCAGTAGATGGTAAACGCATGTGTGATTTATAAAAACTTTTAATTTTATCAAACAACACATGATTAATACCAGTAAAATACTGATTAAGAAGTTTAGAATATAGATCATTACTCTGAGTATCTAATAGCCTACGCAGAGTTAATTTTTGTAAATCAATTGCCAATTGTCATTACCGGATAAAGTTTATGTCTGTTAAGTTCTATAAAATGTCCTTGATCTCCAAGAACAAATAAACGATATGCTTCTCTTCCTGTTTCTTCTATGATAGATTCAACTTGATTAATTCTATTTTTGATTGCCCACTCTTTCCATTCAGAACCATCATCATATTGCCAATAAATATTCCAGTGAATATCTTCACGACCTTCATATTCTTCTCCATATAATTTTTTAGCTCTATTAAGACAATGCATTTCAACATATCTACGTCTAGCAGGATTTCTATGTTCTTCTATCCAATCTTCATCAAATACTTCTTTTACTTCTGCATATTCACTTGTATCTGCAATAAATACTTTTTGTCCTACTTTAAACTTTACATCTAAATCTTGAATAACATGTTCAACTTTAGCTGCTTTTTTCTTACCTCGACTACGCAATGGAACATTAAGATCCATTAAAAACTTTTTAACTCGTTGAGGAGAGATAAAATTACGTTGTCCAATAGCAGAAAGACCATCACCCTTTAGGTAATCGTCTGCTATAGATTTCTTTTCTGCATCAGAAAACTTTTTGAATCGTGCCTTTGATTTTAGTTCTTTTTCTCGCTCGATACGTTTATAGAAATCTTCAATTATTGTATCAAGTCTTTTAGGACTATAAGAAATACCTATATGGTCGCACACAATTTTTTTGGTTTTGCCTTTTTTCAGCATCCAAATAGCTTGGCGAATTTTTGCTTCAGAAATTGTAGGGGATTTTGCCATTATCTACTCCATTTTTTACATTATACGACAAAAACAGGCAGATGGCAAGTACAGATTATTAATGTGTGATCAGATCGTCTTCTATAAAATAAATGTCATTTATTATATTTCTAATTAATCCAGTTTGGGTATAAATTATAGTAAATCGTTCATTAAAAAATCTATTAGAACGATATAGTTTTTCTACATACATACAAGAAATATAATTTTCAATTAAATCTTCATATTCATCTTCATTATTTAACGCATTGGGATAGTACGTTTCAACTAATTTATGAAAATATGCACGTTTATCATCTAACTGCATTCCTAATAGATAATCTATAGTTTCGTCTTGAAGCTCACAAAGAGTTAAATCAGTCATTTATATAAAAAAAGGGGATAGATATTTATCTACCCCCTTTTCCTTCGCATTAAAATGTTACTCTGCAACCGACTTCGGTGTGTAGTCAGCACACGCAAGACCTCGACGGGTAAGAACCGTCTTGACTCCGCGAACAGTCTTATCAAAGTGATCTGCAATCTCTTCAACTGTTTGCTCAAGCATATCCTCAATCCCCTCATAAGGATCACTCTTTGAAGTCTTCTTGTCTCGCTGAACAGCGCGAAGACCCATGCTGAGAAGCTTACCCCGAATTGAATTAACCGTGCGACCAAGAGCTTCTGCAATTTCTTCCAGATACTTATCGTCACTCACCATCGACTCAATTTGGCTTTCTTCCTCCTCAGAGAAAGTGCGTTGCGGAGCCTTCTTTTCAGCAGGCTTAACATGAGAAGTCATCTCAAGAGAAAGAGCCTTCCCATTAATCTGACGGGCAGTAAACTTAGCGTCAGCAAAAGTAGCAGCAATTTCATCTGCCGTATATGTGCCGGAATTTTCTGAAAGAAATGCAGAAAGTGCATCTGTTTCCTCGGCAGAGAATACCGGAGCGGCACCCGGCTTCTTTGGTACGTCAAAACCAAGCTTGCGCAGCTTAGCCGTGACAGACCGGCGTGGAAAACCAAAGTCTTCCATTAGCGATTCGATAACATCTTCATCGACACCACTAGCGGCTACTGAATGCATTTCAGCAACCATTTCATCAGTATATTCAAACTTACTCATTGGATTAAATCCCCTCGTTGATAAATTTTGAAGTTTGCTCAAGAAGCTGTTGCCTTCTTGACTATGTAATGATTATAAGAGATTTTTTAATTAGAAGCAAGATTAAAGTGAAGATAAATACTTATTTGGTTGTATAAAAAACATTTATAAATTAGTTGTTGCCAGTAAATTTTCATAATAAGTTTGAAGTCTTTTCTCGCTCATATCAAGTAACGCTTCATTTGCTCTTTTTTTCTTTTTCTTATCAATATTAATTAAATTTTTACCAACTACAAACTTATTTTTTAATAACTGTGTAGTTTGTTTATGTGTAAAACCTAATGATCTAATAGCAGGATACTCAAAAGTTGCTCCACCACCAAATCGAGTATAAGAATGATCTGTCATAAGATCACGAAATTTATCTTTTAACTCAGTAGCTTGTGTAATATTCATAGTTCCATGCTCCCAAAAGAAAGGAGAAAAAGAAAGTTTAGTAAAACCGAATTTTTTAGGATCGTTACTTATATCACTATAATCAGTAATTCCTTCTAAATTTTCTGAAAACTCAGCAAAGTCTAAAACTGATACAGAAACTTCATCAATAATTTTTTGGTTAAAATACCACTGTAAAGTATCTTCTAAAGATTGAATAGTTTCTTTTGGTAATCCAAAAATTAGACAAGTTAATAACCAAAACCCTTCGTGTTTATCTGCTTTATATCTAATATTCTTTAAAATCTCTTTAACCTTATCAGGATGTAAACCTTTTCTAACAGCTTTACCTGCATCATGATTAAATGTTTCTACACCAAACCATCCTGCTTTAAATCCAACTTCTAATAGTTGATCAAACATATCACCATATTTCCATAATAAATCTACTCTTGCATAAGCACTAAAATCAACTGAAAAATATAATGAAGATAAAGCATCACAAAATATATCTACATACTGTTTTGAATCAGTTAAACAATCTGCTGTTAAATTATATCCTTGTGTACCAAATAATTCATAATTTCTTGTTAGTTCATCTACTAAAGTTTTTTTGTCTTTTTTTCTATAAACATTCTTTTCATAGTTACAAAAAGCACAATTAAATCTACAACCTCTACTTATTTCTAAAGGTAGCCATTCATTTGGGCTTATACAAGCATCTTTAGTATGATATATTCTAGGAATATTTGCTGTTTGTGTTAATTCTGCTAAAAATGTACATCCTCTAATTTCTCTTATATTAAAAACAGGTTTAGTGTCTTTAAATATAGAGTCTGCAATCTGTGTAATTATTCTTTCACCCTCTCCTAACACAAAATAATCTACATCTTTATATGCGTCTAAATAATAATTTGTTTTTTCTAATAAACTAACTACTCTAGATATACGCGCACCACCAAGAACAATAGTTACGCCGGGTAAAACTTCTTTTAGTCGGCCAAACCACTCTTTACATCGTTCTTCGGTTTCAAGCCACATATATAAATTTTTTTCAAATACTGCTTCATCTATCTTTTTAGATACAGGAAGCCTAAAAGCACCTAGTCCTGTAGCTTCAGATAGCGCATTATAACCTGTACTTTCTTTAGGGGCTAAAAAGGTAGCACTAATTGCTAATAGTTTAGTATCATCTGTAGCTAAAGATTTTATAGTATCAAATAGTTCTTCATCTAAAAAAGTAAACCAATCAATAATTTTACATTCATACCCAGAATCACGAAGAGCTGAGGCAATCACATGACCGCCTGCAGCTCTTGTAGGTGTTGGATGTTTATAGTATGCTACGTCGTTTAAAACGATAGCATGTGTCATTAGAGATGTCCAGTTAGAATTGAGTTTTTATTTCCCCAATAATCTATAATTTTAATACCTGTAGATTGTGCTTTAGTATATTTAGACGACTTATCATCACCACCAGTAATAAGTGCATAGCAATCTTTAGTTACTGTAGATGTAACTTGAAAATTAAAACCTTCAAGTACTTCTTTAAGTTGACTTCTTGTCATATCCATTTTACCTGTAATACAAATCTTTCGTTTAGGAGTTTGTAGAATTTCATCTACAGTTAAATCTTCTTCTAGTTGAAGTGGAAGTGTCTCCACCCATTCTTCATTCTCATCCAACCATGTGAGAATGCTATCAATCGTGCTTGGGCCCACTCCTTTAATTTCGGTAACTTCAATATCTCGTAGAGTATGAAATCTTGAAATGTGTCGGGTAATGAGTTTTGCTGCTCGTTTTCCGACTCCTGGAATACCAAGAGCAGCAAGTACGAGTGAATAGGGCTTAGTTTTAGTTCGCTCGATTTCTTCTTCAATTTTTGCCCCATTTGCACCAAGTATATCCCAGTTAGGATTATCAAATAAGTCAACTGGGTGCATTAATTTTAATTTCCTTACACTTGCTGGGCCAAGTCCTTTAATGTCTAGTGTTTTTATAAAGTGTTCCAAAACTTTAGTAGAGTTAGCACGATCTGAGAAAAGTTTTGGTCCCACTCGTTTTAGTTTACAATCAACACTCTCTTCTGCATGTTTCTTAGTAATTTTTAGATTATGCGGAGAATGTTCAATCACTCGTAGAAATTTAGGTATAACTCCTCCGGCCCGCTCAATTTCAATACGATCACCAAAACCTAAATTATGACTTTCGATTTGTTCTATATTGTGAAGGGTAACTCGGGAGATAGTAGCATCATCTAGTACTACAGGGTCAACTACACCTGTTGGAGCAACAACTCCTGTGCGGCCAATTGTCCATAGTACTTCTTTTAGCGTAGTAACTGCAGTAATAGTTTCTCGACTTTTTAGTGCCACAGCAAATCTAGGATATTTTGATGTATAGCCTAGATTACTACACTTTTGCCAATCATTACAGCGATATACCACACCATCACACGGATATTCCCATGCACCATCATCTAATACAGTAAAGAATCCCATGTTCTGTAGCACATTAATTTTAGTTGTATAATTCATTGTAAACGAAAGAATGTCGTGCGCAATAAACTGAATGTTTCTTTCACGAAACTCTTCTGGCGACTTTAAGCCTAACGCGCCACTGACATAATTGCGAAAGTTTTCAACATCGTTGTCTGTGACACACTCGCCATTTATTACGACTTGCGCGTGATCGGTAGTGATTTTTTGAGGGATGTTGGTAATTTCTCGTGCGAGTTCTGTGACATCATCACCTCGATCTCCATTCCCTCGAGTGAGCGCCAAATGCAATTTTCCATTCTTATAAATAACTGTGAGATTTGTCCCATCAATTTTTGGGGTGCGGATATCCATCCACTCATCTAATTCGTCCTTTTCATATATTTTTCTTAGCGAATAAAGGGTATAAGGGTGACTTACTTTACCAACAGCGCCACCTACTTTCAACGTTGGCGAATTAGAGTCTCGCCATCCTTGCGCTTTTTCCATTGCTTCAAGTTTATCATAAGCTTGATCCCACTCTGCATCGGAGATGCTTTGCGTTGATAAGTCATAATATTTATGAGAATGCTCAAGAACGTAGTTCTTTAACTGGTGGTAGTTCATGCCTAAATTCCTTGTTAGAAATATAAATTACCATAAATGAAGGGTATTGTCAAAATATAATTTAATTCTTAATAAGATTATACACTTCTTTAGCGACAAGCTCATTACCGGGAATAGAAAATTTACCCGATCTAGGAAGTGATGGGTCTGCTCTAGCTATATCATATAAAATTTTATCATAAGTAATTCCATGTTTAAAATTATATGTTTGTTTAAAACCAAAGAGATGAATAGCTTTTCCTTGATACTTAGATAATACTTCATTATCAAACCAGTATAAATCTCTAATTTGTTTTTCTTCTGAAAACTCATCATCATATAAATACATATAGTATAATTTCATTAAAGAGTCTATTTTTTCTGGCTTATTAGTAGAAAAAGGTTTATACCATTTTGCTGATGATTTTTCTCTGAGTCGATCTGTAATAGATGTTATATTACCAAAAGGAAGATCTTTTTTATAAACTCTACTATGCTCTGTCCATACAAATACAGTAATATCTGCTGCTAAATTAAAACTTTTTATAGCATGTTCATGAGCACTTCCTTGCAAACCAAAACCAATAATTTTTGCATTTAACTTATTAGCAAGTAGTAAATGCCAACGATTTTTATCTGTTGTTTTTGGAGCAAAAGAATCTCCACAATAATTAAGAGTTTTCATTTTTACTTTTTTCGTATTCCTCATTAAGAAACTGCGCTAATGCTCTAGCAGCTATAAAAGGATTGCCAGAAAATATTTTCATTGGTTCTCCTGTAGAAAATGTTGTATTGATAGCAGGAATACCTTGAAATTCTGTAGTTGATATCTTAATTCCAACATTATCTTTTATTTTTTGAAACGCTTTTGTTTTTTGTGACCATCTTTCCGCAGAGTCTTGAGAAAATTCAGATAAAAGAGTTATTCCATTACCTTCTATAATTGGTTTTGGGTGTAATTCTTCTAGGTATGGAGTTATGGGACTTCTATTGTTTTCACCAAAAAAATTAAGACTAGTAATTACTATAGCATCAATAAATTTATCTTCTCGTAAAAACGATGTTATAACTCTTATATTACCGACTGGTACTATAATTTGAGGAATTTCATATTGTTCAGGTATTCTTCCTGCTTGATTCGGTATAATAAAAGTTACAGGTTTATCTATTTTTTCTCCCCACATTGCTCCTAAGTCAGTAGCTCGTATCCAATCTGTAAGAATTTGAATTATCATTTCATTCAAACACTTAAATCTAAGAGGTCTGTGAATTAAACTAAATGGTATCTTTCCTCTATACAATAAAAGTTTAAAACTAGTTTGAACTTCATTTAAATTCATTTATATAACTCTTGTGCAAGTTTAAATTCTTCTTCATAATCAATATCAATAGCCTCAAATTGATTCATACTGAAATAATTAAAAGTTGTTGGTATATGATAATTAACCTCTATTAAATCAGACATTTTACATAGAGTTCCTGCATATGGATACATATAAATTGGATCAATACCTTGAGAGTAAGAATGCCACATACCAAAATTAAAATTAATAGGTCTTTTATTAACATCTAAATAATAATGAGTGCTTGGATGTACAGCAATTTGATTTGTATTACTTTTTAAATATTCATCATACATCTCATCATAACGAGAAAATAGAGGACAACAGGATAAAGTATAAATAATGTCTTGATTTGAACTAACAGGAATACTACTATAAACTTCTTTAAGTACAATACTTAATTTAGTAGTATTATTACAATATTTTTTGTCTCTTTTAATATATGTTACGTTTTCTGTATTATGTACATTTTCATCATCTGTACTGATAAAGATATGTTCTACTCCGCTAGATAGAAGCTGATCAATTTTTATTTCTACTAAGTTTTTATTATTAGCAAATATTCGTGTATGTTTTCCAGGAAATCTCTCACTAACTGTTTTATACTTAATTACACCTATATATCCCATAATTGATGCTTATCTTTCCAGCCTTTCTCATCAACATAACTAACTACAACAGTACGTCTTTCTTCTTTAAAATCAAGATCTTCTTGACATGCATGATAAGTAATATTTTCAATGGGAGTAAAAATTAATGCTCTATTATTTTTCCAAGGAATTATTTTTTTTAAATTAATATCTTTATCATATAAATATGTTCCTTCAATAGACTTATGACTTCTATCAACGGTTACAATTATACTTAATTTTCGTAAACGATCATCTGAGTGAGGTTTATGCAAAATATTTTTTGATATCTCTCCTCTAAACGTTGTATTTGGGATGTTAAATTTTCTATCAAACCAATATTTTAATGCGTAAAACTTAGGATGTTTATTCATAAAGCATCTTTCAACACCTTCTTGAAGTGGGTAATTTTTTACAAAAGAATATAAATCTTCTGGTAAAAAATTGTCCAACATATAATGTTCCCAAGGCGCATCAAATTTTTTAATATGGGTTATATTTTTCCAATTCACGAATTAAATCCTCTAAGTACCATTTAGCTTTCATTAAATCTTGTATTTGTATATTTACATCATTTTTATTTTTTAAATTATAACGAGAAACGTATTTGATAACATTAGCTTGATTCCAATTCATTTCCCAAGATTTAATATATTGTGTAGTTTCAATACCTTTATTATAGTGCGGAGGATGATTTACTGCATCTGACATACTAGAATGATTACTTTGGATAGCAGATTTAGCTAGTGCTTCATTTTTATTTACTGCAGCAGATACTTTTAGTTCTTCTTCTTTAATCTCGGAATTGCCCCAATTATTTTTAAGTATTAGAAAATCTTTTTTTGTATCGTCTACTTCATCAGTAATAGTAATAGTTCCAGTATTTATCATTGTTCCTCCTCCTGCTCCTCTACGAGCCATGTAATCCCAATAAGGTTCTCTTTTTGGTTTATTTGTTAATATCCCAAAGTTTACTTCTTGTCCGTACATATAACTTTTATTAGCTGGCATTAAGTTTATCCTTTATAGCTGTAAGAAGTTTATATAAATTTTCTTTTTTATTTAAATTTGTCCCTTCAACTTGAATATCTAATAGGTCTTCAAGATCTCGAAGCATCACTTTTACTGTCTGTCCTTTTTCTGCTTCACCAATCTTTGGCTTTTCATAAATTTTTAATTGAACTAATTTACTAATTACACTACGATACCCTTTTTCAAAATGTTTAGCAAGTTCATGCACATCTTTAATATCATCTTTAGTGTATAAAGAAATTAATTCATTTTCTTGTTCATCACTCCACGCTTTAACGCTCATTTAATTCTCCAAACTCAAATTCAAATTGAGTAGAATGCACGAATCTTTTACTAACGTCTTCCGCTGCTTCTTCTAGGAGAGGTAATAGAGAGCAAACTTCATCTGCAGGTAGTGCAAAACCACTCTTTGTCGGAAACCACTGTCCTGTGTCACCGTCCATTGCATATTCTCTGATATGTAAATATAAATTTTCTCTAAACTCGTTAACGGTAACTTTAACAGCATTTCCATTATTTTTATGGAATGCAGCTCCGTAATCTTTGTTCATTTATTTTGTTTCTACTGTTGTATCCGTTTCAGTAACAACCATCGTTGTTTTTTGACTCGCAGAATCTTCAGTATTAAGATTTTTCCATCTATCTACTGACTGCTCTATAGCATTACCACTTTGTCCATTAATTTTTAGATAATTTCTTAGATCACCTTCATTATCAAATAGTTTAAGTTTATCATCACTAATTTTCATTTAAATACTCCTCTAATGTACTGCCTTCAACAGGACGATTTAAGTAATCTTTACCCATAATATACATATTATTATCTTTACTATTTATTTGCGATATCCATTTATTATAACAAGTTTTAACGCCTTGTAAACCTCTTAAATAATGAGCATTAACAGTGTGAAAAACATTACTCCACCAAATTACTTGAGTACCGTTGCCAACTATTTTATTAGTTAGTTTTTCGGGATTTTCGCAAACATCACAGTATATATATTCATGGTCAAGCGTTTTATAATTTTCCCAATGATTTTTTAATTCTTTTTCTGATCCCCAATACCTAAGTTCTCTTAACCATAAATCTTCTATAGTTTCATTCTCAGTTCTAATTCCAGCAGTTTCATTTATAGCATACTTTGATTTTGCCCATTCTATAAATGTAGGATAATCTTCCCCATCCCAATTTTCTAATAACATACGTTTATACGCTAAAGCTTGTTTACTATAATCAAAATAAGTAACTTTTGTAGTATCTCTAAACCCAAAACGATTTAAAATAAAATTAGGTTTAAAAGCTGCAGCAACTGAGTAAATATGGTCTATTGGTTTAGACAATTTTATATACTTTAAATCACTATAATTTTCTGTATTCCATAAAAATACACAAGTAGGTGCATAGCTAACTATATTATTTATCCAAGATAATTGAACATTTAATTCTGCTGCACTTTTATTAGGGTATACATACTGTTTTTGTTCACGAATTTTAGGATGAAAATTATAAACTGTTAATCCATTTTCTAAACTTTTATTTATAAAATTCCATCCATCTACTAAAGGAGTGCATACTTGTGTCTCTTCAGTAGGTTTAAGAGTTAAAGGAGTGTAATCATCATGTATATTATGAACACTCCTTATAGCTTTTGTTATGCTTACAACTTCAGAATTTTCTTTGTTCCCATAAATAGGTCTATCAAATTTTTGATAATATTCTAAATTTACTAAAAGACATTGTTTATGTAATCCATAATATCCATCACCTTTTAGATAAGCAGAGTTTGGATTTTCTTTATCCATTATATGTCCTGTAATAAAAAAATTATGTGTATTCATCCATTTTTCAAGTAATGTAAAAAAATGTGCTTCTTTTATTAAATGTCCTATACATTGAATAATACAATATTTTTTATTTTCTTTTACTGCTTTATCTAAAATTTCATTTACAGAAGTGCCGCTTAAAATTTTGCCAAAATATTTGAATCTTGTAAAAAATTCTGTAAGTTCTTTTGATTTTTGTGCGGCAGTAACATTAGGAATAAAAGAAGAGTCATCAAGAATACCTACTATATAATTCTTATTTAATCCCATTTTTCTTGTAGCTATTTTCAATTAATTCTTTCCACTTATTGTTAGACTTATAGTTACCATGAACTATGATATGATATCTATCTTGATTACTTTTATTATAGTAAGCATGAGTATTACCGACATCGAGAATATATGCTTCGCCTTCTTTAAAAGGTACTGTTCCATATCCTGCCATTTTCATAATACATCCTTTAGGATGATTTAATGCTATATTTACAGGAGAAAGCTTATGGTCTAAAGTATCAGCATGAGGAGCTATGAAGCCACCAGGCTCAAGTAACATAAAACGTACACGATAATAAATATCACAAGGATAAACTTCTGTTAACCATTTAGTAGTTTTGTAACACAGAGAAGAGAGTTCAGTCCATCTATAGGGAGTTTCGTCATTGGATTTAAATCCGTAAGATTCATAATGATTAGTATGAGTAGAGGAGATACCATGAAGACATAGACTAGACCAGCCAAAATGTTTATATCCATGAATTTGATCTTCTGCACGATGTTTAACAAAACGGTCTTTATAAGCTTTTGCCTCCTCTAACATTTCTTCATATGGAAATTCTATATCAAGTTTTAACCAAGGAAGCTTACTTTCTTTTAAAATCCATTTTAGTTTACCTATCTCACTCATTCCAAACATCAGGATCAAAACTAAAACTAGTTCCGCAACCACAACTCTGAACAGCTCCTGGATTATCTACTACTAATCCTTTTCCAAAACCATTATCATCTAGGTTTATTGTAGAGCCATAAAGATATTTAATACTAACAGCATCAATCACTGCTTTTGGTATTTCACAAAACATAATATCATCATCTTTTAGTTCTGTATCTTCATCCATAAGATAGTTAAAACCAGAACATCCCCCTCCTGATACTCCAAATCTAAAAAAAGAATTTTCTTTTTCTAAATTATCTTGAATAAAAATTTTTGCTTTATTAGAGAGTTTAGGAAGCTCACCATGTACTTCTTCATTAATAGTAGGAGCATGAAAATGAAATTCTCTTAATATTTTTTGTTCAAGAGACTCTGCTCGGTTGTATATACTCTGAGACATTTCTAAGTACCTCCTCGTATTTTTTACATACATTTGTCCATGTATTCTCTAATTTAACATTTTTAATATCATCTATCAATTTATTTTTTTGATGATGGTGGTAAATTCCCGCAATCTTGTTTTTGACATCATCAGTTACAGGCTCGTGTGCAAATGTATGAGTACTCATTAAAGTAGTTGCATCACCTGGTTTAAGAGCAAAATATTGATGATCTGTAATATTAATTGCATTTGTATTAGTTGCAAACCTAATTCCAACATCTTCTGGTATAAAATCATTATGAGGACCAACACCCGGCAAAAAAGGATAACAACCACAAGCTACAGCTTCTTGAACATGCATACCAAATCCTTCTGCTCTATAAGGATGAATTAAGAATGAGGAATTTTTATAAATACTAGCCATTTCTAAATCTGAAAGCTGCTCGTCTATATAAATAATTTCTCCACATTGAGTTTTATATTGAAGTTTAATAATTTCATTAAGAAGATTATTAACACCATAAATTTGAGGATTATCTTTGACGATTAATGTGCAATTGTCATATCGTTTAATAGCATCTTTCCAGCCATTAAGAAGGATATCTATTCCTTTTCTCCACTGCCCATTACCAACAAAAACGAAATTATATTTTTTAGGATCGATTCTATCAATAAATGGTTTAACTTTTTTATGATTATATATACTATCATCATAACCATTAGGTATAGTAACAATTTTATCTGGATTCATACCTCCTGTAATAAAAACATCTCTTTCATAATTAGAAGGAACACAAAGCATATCAGCAAATGTTTCAAATTTGTATTGCCACTCAAAAAGAACTTTAGGATACTCCCAAGGTTGAATATAAACTACTTTGGTATTTTTATCTGTTGGCCAATTCCAAACTGGTGGATAAGAATGTCTTAATTGTATATCAATTATTTTTTCTTCTTTATTAGATAGCTTTTTAATCAGTTTTAAAGTATTAATATCTACATTACAGTTAGGATTTATAGAATCTAAAGGAGTTAAAAGTATATTAAAATCTTTACACTTATTTAAATTAGTAGCTAAATGTCGATTAATAATAGAAAGAGAATGATTATCGTAAAATTTTCCTAATATTTCAATATTTATCATTGGTACGCCTTATGTGCAAACTGTTCATAATAACTCATTAATTGTTCTGTTTTAACCGGAAACAGAGATGGCCACTGAGCAGAACCAATCCCTGAAGTTCTAAAATCTTTAAGTTCGTGATAATTTTCTAAAGTCACTTGTTTCCAAAGATCAAAAAATGGATCGGTTTCAGCAATATCAGAATGACCAATATTATGAACTTTTTTATGTAAATCGTCTTCTTGTCGACAAAGACTATAATGAATAACTACAAGAGGACTTAAAAGCCTTCCTAATCCTCCACCACTTTTATCTGTCCATCTTGCATATGTAAATGTACTATCTTTATGCGTTATAAATCCTTGAGTTTCTTGAAAGTAAGGAGTTGTATCATGATTTGCAATTACTAGTGTTGTATCATCAATTTCTTTATATGGTGTAGCCCACGTCATACAAATATCATAATCTTTAATATAAGGAACAGTTAAAGGAAGAAAATCAATAAAAAATTCTTTTGGAGCTAGTAAATTTTCATCTGCATCAACACTAACTATAATATCATGTTCACATTGGTCTTTTAGAAAATTTCTTTCATAATTATCATTTTCAATTGCAACTTCACTTTTATGAAAATCTTCCTCAATAACTGATATTTTATTTTCAGTATCGATCTCTCCTAATTCTTTCCATAACACAGTCTCATCAAAAGAAAATTTATTTTTACTCCACGTAATTCTATCCTTATCAAGTCCTAGAATAATTTCATCTACATACTCATAATATGTTTTAATACTATTTGGAAGTAAATGTGCATCATAACTAATAAGACTAATGGCACTTTTTTTAATCATTATTAGCATCTCCTAATATTTGTTTTCTTCCTTTTATGCCAATTTGTGAATCTAGCATAGTTTTAACTTTTTGTAGCATAGCACAAGCCATCATTAGAACATCTTCTCTACTATCACACATCATAATTTGTTGATCTATAGGAAGGCATAATTCCTGCATACGTTCTTGAATTTTATTTTTAATCATTTTTTGCAAATGCCTTTTTTCTAAATCCATATACTGCAATACCGCTGTAATATCCCCAAGAATCTGCATTTCCTGATGATATTCTTTGAAACTTAAATTCTGTAACAAGTCTATCTGAGTATTGTTCTACTTTTTGTTCTAGCAAAGGTGCAATTTCTTCACTTGAATAACTACTAAAAATTACTATACAGTGCCGAGAAAAAGAGTTAAATACTTTTTTAAAAAAATTATCATATATTTCTGGCGTAATAGGATCAATATCCATAAAAATAACATCAAACTTAGCCTGACTTGACCAAGATACTTCTTGAAAATCTGCTTCAATAATTTTTAGATTGTCAGTGTTTACATCATCTACAAATTGATATTTTTGAAAAACATCATACATTTGAGATTTCATGTTCGGCCAACCATCTTCCATAAGATATTGTGGTTCTTTTTTATCGTATTTAAAATTTTCTACACCTACTGCTTCAAGTGTTTTATTGCCATACATAGCTGAAACAATAGTTGATCCTCTGTAAATTCCTAATTCTAAATAACGAGTATTATCCTTAGAACAAACATTATTTAATAGTGTTTTTAATTTAATAGATGATTGTCCATATAATTCTCTTTCAGAATCTGTTAATTTAGATTTTTCTGCGTCTGCCATGTTAAGACAGGCATTTACAAATTCTTCACTTAGTCTTGGCATTTTTTATTCTCCTAATGATAAATTGATCTATAAAGTAAAATGGAACACTCAATAATAAAATAAGCAAACTACAAAATACAATTCCGAATATAAAAGGAATTAAAGAAAGTAACCAAATTATCATACAAATGCTTGTAAAAAATCCTACATCTTTTTTTTCTTTAAAAGATAATGCTTTTTGTAAATTTTCTTTACTAATAAATACTTTATCAGTCATCTACTTTCTCGTCAAGGGTTTTATATAATTCAGAGTTTTCCCATTTATTTTTAAGAGTTTCTAGATTTCTCATCTCAGCTTTTACTTTATTAGCATCATGTGCTTTAATATGTTTATTATCTTTGCTTTCATAGTGCATTAGTCTGACAGGCACTTGATAAATTTTAAATCCAGCTTCTCTAGCTCTTAAACAATAGTCAACATCTCTATTATATGTCCATTCGTAACCAGCGGAAAAATTACCAATTTTATCAAATACAGACCTTCTAATATAAACACCACCAAAGGTAGTCCAAGCAACTTCTCTTACATAGTCAAATTGATTTTCATCAAGAAGTAATTCTTCTTTAAATTTACCACTAGTTTCAAGACTTAACCCACTTCCAAAATGATCAGGATTTCCATTTGTAAATTGTCCACCAGCTGATTGAATAAAAAATAAATTATTTTCATCTTTAGCAGGGTACAAAAGTAAACATCCAAACATTCCTGCTTCGGGATATTTTTCCACATACTCTAAAAGATTTGTAAACCAATCATTTTCAGTATCTTCTTCTAAAGGAACCATATCAGCGTGCATTATAAATATATCATCATTTGAAAATTTATTCCAAAGTCTTTGGTACATCATATCAGATCCGATCATTGCATGATCTTTTTCAAAATAAATTGGTAAATTCCAAAGACGATCTTTTAGCTGATTAATCTCATTGTCATTTATATAAGGACAAATTACTTTTACACTCATATTAATTTTTCCGTCCAAGTTTTAGGGGTATAATCTCTTATAAACTCAAGATCAAGATGATATTCAAACATTTTACCTTTTTCTCCTGCTTCTCTTTTAATCCAAGCTACCATTTCTTGAATAGTTTTCTCAGTAGTAATTTCAACATTATAATTAAAATCTTTTCTGATTTTGTCACTTGAACAAAAAGCATTTTTTACTTCTGCAGGTCTATCTGGAAAATGTTCGAAATGTGGGTATTTATCACAATAGTGTCCTACTTTATACGCTAGCTCTTTAATAGATATTTCATTGTCATCAGGTCCGATATTATATACTTGTCCACAAATATTTCTATCAGATTCAATCATAGTTTCAACAGCTCTTATACAATCTTTTACATTACTGAAACTTCTTTTTTGTTCTCCATCTCCATAAATAACAATATGTTTGCCTTGAAGACATCTATTTATCATTATTGCTACTACATTTCTAAAAGGATCATAATATCTTTGCCCTACTCCAATAACATTATGAGGAACTAATGTAACATAGTTTAACCCATGTAACTTATTTAATAATTCTAAATGTTCTTCTGCTTGTACTTTTGCTAAACCGTAAGGATCTTCTGGTGATCTAGGTAGATCTTCTGTAAATGGAGGAGTCTGCGCTCCGTATCTTGCCATAGAGCTACAATTAATAAAAAGTTCAACATTATTATGTAGTGCTGCACTTGCTACACTAACAGTTCCACCTACTATATTTTGTGTTACAATTGCTGGACTAAAGACTGATAATCCCTCATAAGGTAATGCTGCTGTGTGAAAAACAATATCAACATCTTCCATTGCTTTTTTAAGTTTTTTTGTATCAAGAATATCTATGTTATGAAAGTTAATGTTATCAGGCACATTTGATTGTATACCTCCTATAAAAGTATCACATCCTGTAACAGTATATCCTCCTTTTACAAGTAATCGTCTTGCTAAAGTAGACCCTAAAAGACCGCCTATTCCTGTAATAAAAACTTTTTTTACCATGTAAATTTCTCTCTATAGTGCTTTACAATACTAGCTATTTCTTGGTCAAATACTTTTGAAGCAGACCAGCCATATTGCTTTAAATGATTACAACTGATTGAATATCTTACATCCTGTCCTGGTCTTTCATACCCAAAATCTACATATTTCATATAATCAGGAACATTTACTTTAGCTCTTCCCATAAAAAAACAATTAATTATTTTTTGTACTGTATCAAAATTATTCTGTTCAAATTCTGATGATATATTATAAATTCTATTTATATCTGCTTTTTCTATTAATAGTAATATAGCATTAACAGTATCTTCTACATGAGTCCAAGTTCTTATAGGTTTTCCTCGATCATGTAATTTTATTAATTTTCCTTCTTTTAGTCTTTTAACTGCTAGAGGAATTAATTTTTCGTGGTATTGAAAAGTTCCATAATTATTTGAGGGTCTGATAATTAAATAGTTTTGACTATGTGTTCTAGCCCATGACTTCAAAAATAAATCTGCTGCTGCTTTAGTAGCCGAATAAGGATTACTAGGATTTAATGTTGAATCTTCATCAAAAGAACCTTCTTGTATATCTCCATAAACTTCATCAGTAGACATTTGTACAAATAAAGGTTTATCATAACTACTTAATGTACATTGAATAATTTCTAATAAATTTCTTACTCCATCAATATTACTTTTAATAAATCTATTAGACTTTGAAAAACTATTCTCAACATGACTTTCTGCAGCAAGATTAAATATTACATCACATTGCGGAAGTCTTTTTATTTTAGCAATATCAGCTTCAATAAATCTATATTTATTTGGGAAATTTTCTGAAATAAATGTTAATTGATCTGTGTTTGATACATAAGTATGCTTATCTATTCCAAATACATACCAACCTTCTCGTAGTAACTTTACTATTAAATGATTTCCTATAAAACCAAAACAACCTGTTACAATAGCAATTTTACAGTCCACTTACACCTCCATGAACTGGATAACAAATAATTCTATCATAAATTATATGGCTATTTACAGTAGCATCACTTCTTAATGGTTTGTAATATTTTTTACATTCAATATGGTTATAAAAAGCATTTTCAACTTCTGTAGGATTTTCATGAATCCAAGGCATACAAAAAGGTAAAAATTCATCGTCAGAATGATTTGGAAAGCATTGACCAGTGCTTTCTACTGTAAGTTTATATTTTGCCGTATAATAGTTATCTAAATAAATTTGCATAAGATCATCAATATCAAATGAGTCCCACCATTGTAAAATTCCTGCCGCAGAAATTTCACTTAATTTAAAATTTCCACTACGTTCTGTAAATTTTTTATTTTCATCAAAACCAAAATTTACTGCTCTACGTGTTACTTCTTCATATTTTTTGTCAATAATAGCCAAACCACCTTCTCCAAAACCTAATGGTTTTGTGTGGTGTAAAGAAATACAAGAACCAACACCTAGATTACAGCTATTTGTGCCTTTATAAAAACTATAAGGAGTAGCTGAATTATCAAAAATAAGTATTTTATCTAATTTTTTTGTTTGATTAGTTAAATACTCTAAATTTTGTAAATGACCAAAACAATTAGTAGCAATACAAATCTTACCGTAATCAACTAAATAAGTATCTTCCATTTGCATATTTAATTCGGTATCAAAATCAACTACAATTGGTCCTGCACAAGGACCGAGAGATGCTGATGGAAAAGTAAAATCTTGTGTAGTAACTCTATGATCTAATTGATCAAATTCACGTATTCCATGCACCATAGCATGAAGAGCTGCTGTGCCATTACATGTTGCAATTACAGCTTTTTCTTCAGAAATTTTCAATAATTCACGAGCACGGGTTTCAAGAGTTTGTACTGTTTCGCCATAATTAGACCAGTGATTAGTTTGTTTTGCATTTTTAACATATAAAGCAAATAAATTATGATCAAATGTTTTATGTTGTATGAAGGAAGTTTTCATTTTTTAAACCAACTATCTATTTTTTCTGGAGGAGCTTTTACTAATGCTGTTAATCCGTGACAAGCATTTTCACAATGTAGTACGGACCAATCTGTATTACTATTAAGAAATTCATTTATAGCAGGTACTAACTCTGTTGCATATTTCATTGTATCGTGAAAAACTAAATATTTTCTTGCTTTGTTTCCATGCAATTTAAGTTCTTCTGATAATTGTTTATAGTTATGATCTGTATCAAAAAATATCAAATCACACTCTGGTAACTCAGTTTCAAGGGTGTCTTCAATTTTTAGCAACCATTCAACTTCATTCTCTTTTGCAATTTCAAAAACTTCTTCAACATTTGCTCCATGTTCACTTGGATGAAAAATATCAAATGACCATAATGCTTTAGCTGGACCGTATGTTAATTGCTTTCTAGATTCTTCTACAAGAACAACTCTTTCTTTAGAATTTGCTAATCCATGTAAAAATGCCCATGTTGATACTATAGATCTTGTACCTAATTCCATAATTACATTACAATCATGAGCTAAACTTTTAAGAAGTGGAAAATGAAACCACATATCACTTTCTTGATTATTTCTATGATAATCATATTTTTCTTGTAAACGATTACTGATCATGTGACATTGCCCAATTAAAAACTTCTTCCCAGTTTATATATGGAGATAAATAATTTTCTTGAAAATGACAGGACCAACTAGGAAGAGGACAAAAAGCATTTACTTGTCTAAATGCTTTCCAAGTCCATCCATCATCACAAAAAACAGAACCACGAATAACTTCTAATTTATAGCGCATCCATGTTTGTTTGTCTGCCATCATTGTAAAAGTAGCACTAGGAACTGAACGAAGATGTGAATTTGGCCCTAAAATAACATTTGCTTCTCTTCCTCGATCAAGTGTATATCTGTCAGGATAATCATAGGGTAAAAAGAAACCTTTATATCCACTTTTATAAAGATTTTTAATCATTGTAATTGTTTCTGGTCGATGAAGATAATCATCTTCACATAGATAGAAAACATCATCATCTTCTCCTTGCTCAATTTCTTCATAAAGAAGTTCAAAAAGAGCAAGAGAACAATTAATTCTTACAGGGTGTAAATGAGGAAAAGGATGCTCTTCAAATCCTGGACAATAACTTAATGGGGGTACTTCTTTAAACTCAAAATCTGTTGTTTTTATTGTATCATGCATCCAAGTTTGTGTTTCTGCGCTTACTGCATCACAAAAAACTCTTACACGATCTTCATTAGTAACCCCAGAATTATTTACAGATAACCAAACAGCTTTAAGAATATCTAATTTAGTGTGGGTGCCTATTCTATATGCTTCTTTAGTAATATCTTTATTTACGCTACCAGCACTTTTTGCTGATTCATTTGCTCTAAAATAAATATTTAACTTCATGGTTTATTAACAACAAATCCACTTTGAAAAAATTTACGATTTTCTAAATTATCAAAAAGAACTTCTCCTGCACTAATAGTATTCTCATTTCCCATTTTGACTTGTGGTACTACAACAGCACTTGAGGCTAGAAGGTTGTTATCTTCCATAGAAGAATCCCCTAAAATTTGTGCTTGAGGTAATAGTACATTATTAAAGCCCATAACTACATCATGATGAACAATTGCTGCAGCATTAAGTAAATTAAAATTACCTATTGACGCATTAGCTCTTACAAGAGTATTCCAAAGAAAAACATTTCCTACACCATAATTTGCTAAAGGAGAAATATTTGCTGAATCTGCTAATACATTTGGAAAATATTCTTCTGTAATAGGATATTTTGCGGTAAAAAGATCAATAAACTTACATCGCCACTTTTTGACTCCTGTTGCAAGCACAAATGCTGCTTCTTTAGGAAAAGCAAAACCTACCTCATTTTTCTCTTCGTCAATTAATATTGGATTATTTAGTTTAGAGAGATAAATATATCCTGAAAATTTACCGTACTGTGATGCGTCGCCTTGTAAAAATACTTCAGAATATACTTCTTGTGCAAAATTACCCGCACCTAAAATATAAATTGGTTTCATAATATAGATCTAATAATTTGTTCTTTTGTTTTATTAGTTAGTTTACATACTAACTCAAGGTTAATTTCATTTTTATTATTTATTTTTTCATTACTATAAACTATACATGGAATTTTAGTATAATTTTTAGTGTTAAGCAACTTTAAAATAAAATATCTCATTCCTCCTATTTGAATCATATATTTTTTATTAATTAGAAGGTGATCTTTCATACCATTATTTTTAATATCAAAATAATAGTCTTTAACTAAATTGAAGTTATATTCTTTGTAAGGACAACTTAACTTTTTAAATTCTATTTTTTCTTTATAAAAATACATTACCAAAATTTTTGAAAGAAGTTTATAGTTATTCTTGTAGTTTTATCCCAATGACCATAACTATGCCAAGTTGTATTAGGAATACCACAAAAAGTAAAAGCTCTATTAGGTTTCCAAGTAATAACTTTACTTAATTTTTTATTTTTATCATATAAAACTGTGCCAGTTGCATGTAAAGGACTAATGTAAACTACAGTTGACAAAATTTTCCAAGGAGCTTCTTCATGTATTTCGTAGGTAAAATTTTCAGTACAAATATTAATTTCACCAACAGGTTCAAGAAACTTAAAAGGTCTATGTTCAAAATTATTTTCGATAAACTTTTTGTTATAAATCTTATTAAAATAAGATAGAAGGTTTTTATCTTTTAAAACTATATGATTATTTTGTTTTAAAGAACTTGATTTAATTAGATTATGACAATATATAAGAATATTTGGATCAAAAAAATTATCTATTATATGGTGTTTCCAAGGTTTTGTATAAATCATAATAAAAATACCACCAGTTCTGTTGCTAGGCCGGTGGCCCGCCCCGACAGATTATGCGGCTAGCGCGTAATCCTCATGTGCAAAGTTATCGTTTGCGGTTATTATATTTAATCTCTAAGGCGATCAACCCTGCTTCTCGGTTAAGTTTTTATTACACCTGTCGATCCTATTTCGCCCCCTCTGTAAAATCGGTTATGGTGGAGGCGGGGGGTATCGCACCCCCGTCCAGACTGCTTATTCTACTTTTCCTCTAACGAAGCACTTCTTTCACATTTACATTCTTTACATCTACATTCTTGATCTTTATCTGTCATACCTACTCCAATTGATTCTGTGCAATAAGAACCGTAACAATGACAGCGATGTCCACAAGTATAACAATACCTTTCTTCACCTTTCAAAGCATTGTACCTTTAATCAATAAATAAATCCTCTTCAATATCAAATTTATCAGTAATACCTATTGATGTTTTCCAGTTAAATATACGAAAGTTATCAGCTTCAAGATCCCAAACTAATTCCATGCCGTCTGGATAAGTTTGTTCACTACCTGCGCCAGCAATTTTTGATGCTACAAATTTTGAAGGAAGATCATCAATACGAGTAAAAACCATTGTACGCTCAGAACCGTCTTTTTTCTTAAATTTGCCTTTGTACGCTTTCATTTTCATCTCCATAATTAATAATTTATTATAGAGATAATTTAAGTATTAAGCAAATAGTTAATGCTTTAAGGTCGTTACAATTGTCATAAAAAACTTAGAAGCATTTTGTTCTTTACTAAAATCACATGAAGTATGTACTTTTGCTCTATCTATTATAAAAATATCACCTAAATTCCATTTATTTTTAGACTCAAGAGAAAAGCCCCATAAAGTTTGATAGTTAATATGTGATAAATTTTTATAATCTTTCAACGGAAAATTTTGATGAGTTAAGTTAAAAATCGGATTAGATTCGTAATTTGTTATATTTTGATGCGTATTATTTTGGATTACAGTAGCATTTCTTTCAAATCTGGCTGCTGATCCTAACCAGTATTGATTAAATACTGGAGTATAGATAGTCATATCAGTTTTAAATTTTAAGGGAATAGTAAATAATTTATATATAACTGAGTTTGGATCTGCCCCGCTATCGGTATGTAACTTAAAAGATCCATTATTAAGATAAAATTGTCCACCAACTATTTCAAAATCTTCAATATGTTTTCTTAGTTTCTTTTCTAAAATTTCTGAAACACCTTGGTTCCAATTTAGAGAGGCTGTACATTGAATTGTATCTGTTGGTTTACTTTTTAGATTAGTTGACTCAAATAAATCTTCATTATCAAGTAAATCATCTATTAATTGTTGAGAAGAATCGTCAGAATTACTTTTCTTTGCCTTTTGAAATATTTTAAGTAAACCTAAAATATCTTGCTTATCTAATATATTATATAAAGTTTTTGTGTTTGAAAGTTTTTCTACTATCTTTTGTTCAATATGCTCAGGTCGTCTTTTAAATTTAGCATATTTTTTACTCACCTTTGTTTATTAACTCGTCTTTTATTTTGGGAATTATTTCTTGGTTTTTTTCTAAATTGATTTCTTTCTTCTCTTTGAAATCTTATTTCAAGTTGTTTTTGTTTTTTTAACCAACGCGCACGCCCAGCACGAGAAGCTTCTCTACGTTTTTCACCTTTTGTTTTGTGAAACTGGTTATCACGTAGCTTCTTAAAAAATCCCTCCTCATGTAGTTTTTTATTTAATATTCGATAAGCTTTACCGATATCATTGTTTCGAACGTAAATTCTCATATTTTCCGTAGTAGTCTCTAATTGTTTCCTCATATGAATTATATTTTAATCTCACACTAAAAGTATCAAATAGTTTTGAACTATCTAAAGCACCTCTTAGTTTTCCTGTAGGACCAAGTTTATTATTTACCTTAAAAGTCTTAGGAAATACTTTTTGTAGTACTTGTCCGTCTCTAATTAAATTTGAACTTATATTATAAATGCCGGGTATCCAGTTAGCAATGATATTTTTAACTATTTCAATAAAATCGTCTATATAAATACAATCAGCGGCCTCAATATTAACTGGCTTATTTTTTTCTATTTGTCTTTCTATATTCATCCAAATTGGAAATTTAGAGTCACCAATACCATAAACATGAATAGGTCTTAAAATTACATCATTTTCTGTGCAATATGATTCACTTCTTTTTTTACATTTTCCATAGTAATCAACAGGATTAGTTGGTTGGGTTTCATCAATTGAGCCTTCCCAAGTACCATAAACCATTGAAGAGCTTATATGTAATATAGGACATTGATGATTTATTTTTAAGTTAGCAATACCCTCTATAATAGATTTAGAACAAAAATCCTCATAAAAAGAAGATAAAATAGCTTCTGATAAACTTCCGCAATTTAAAATTAAATCATAATTATTACAATCAAAATATTCATACGACCAAGCCCTAATTATTTTTGATTTGGTTTTTTTTATTAAATCTAATCTATATTTAATATTTAAATCTCTATGGTATTGTTCTAATTTTGATATATTACCAATACCTAGTTTCGATCCTCTGTATATTTTTTTATATCCAGGGTAAGAATAACTAAATCTATCTAAGATAGTAACTTCATGATTTTTTAATTCATAAGCTAAATGTGCTCCAATAAACCCTAATCCTCCTGTAATTAATATCTTCACTTTATTAAGTTCCTAAACAATATTCTTTTGATTTAATTCCTAATGTATTCCATTTTTTAAACATAAATGCATAATCTTTTGTTAAATTTTTAAACGCATAGTAAACATTTGGAGCAGTAGTATAAGCTTCTTGTAAAGCTAATTTTGCTTTTGGAGTTAAGTTTCTAAGTGTATTTTCTTTTGTAAATGTATGTGTATTATCAATAGGAACTCTAATTGCAGTTTCAATATCTTCTCTATATTCATTATTTTCAGAAAATACTTGATGGTTTATTTGCGGATATTTATGTTTAATATAATTTTTTGCTATATGACATTGTTTCAAATGTAATTCAGGAAAGTTTGGGCTAGTATAAAACATTTCTAAATTAGGAGCTAATGTAACTGTACTAATTGCTGTGTCCCATTCATAAGTAAAAAATTTATTATTTCTTTTTTCTAGTTTAGGTTTAATATGGCCTATTAAATTTGCTACTTTATTATATTTAAAATGAGGAGCTTCTAGTAGTTTAGGGTGTGTATAATAGCAAGAAGATAAATAACTCATACTTCTTAAAGTAATATCCGAAGCAATTTTATCATAATCTTGATTTTCTAATATTTCTAAGTATTGTTGTGCAGATGTTTGAAATATATTGATAAAAGTATTTGGAAACTTATTTTCTAATAGTTTAAGTCTAGGTATAGCTCTTTTATTTAGTTCTCTATCTGAGTTTATAAAAGGATTTTTTGCAACTGCAATTTCATCAATATAAATATTATGTTTTAAAAAAGTTTGTAATATAGTTTCAGAATCTGATCCACTAGTATACCAAAGTCTTAAATAGTCATAAGAATCTCTTAATTGTCTTGCTCTTTGTTCTAAAAGATAGTCATACGATAAAACTGGTTCTACTTCCCAATTTAAATTAGCAAAAATATCATCAAAAAAATAAAATGTTATATTCTTTTTTGAATAATTATTTTCTGATATACAAGACCATTTGTTATTATAAAATTTACTATTTAAATACCAGCCTATTCTAGACATTTTTTAATCTTAATTAATTCCTCATCTTCCATATAGTGATGTGAAGGTAAGTGAATTAAATTTTCTGTAAAATGTTTGACTCCTGGTAGTTCTTCTTTAGCATCATAAAACGGAAAAGACGACATCGGTTCTTTAAACATTGTTCTAGCTAAACATTTAATTGAGTGAAGCCTATCTAATACAGAGGCAACTTGGTTTGAAGGAACAAACATTGAGAATCTTTCCCAAACATAATTTTCTCCGGGTATAGATTTAAAGGGTAGATTGTCATTATACCAAGTAGCAATCTGTCTTCGACGCTCTCGATACTCGAATTGCCCATAAAGTTGAATTTCTTTTAAAAGAACGGCACAAGAGGTATTATCTAAAAAACTCTTAGTTCCATAACCTACTATTTGTTTTTGTTTTGAGGTTCCATGTGCTTGAATTTCATAAATACGTTCATGAATATCAACATGACGAGTTGCAATTCCTCCGCCAGAACCTAACGTTCCTGGACCTTTTGTAAAATCGAAAGAATAGCATACTAAATCTGAACGTTGCCCAGGTTTATATATTATAGGTGCTCCCATATAAAAAGCAGGAGCAGCATCTTCAATTATTTTTATTGCGGGAAGATCAGTTTGCAGAATATCGCAAATAGTAGGCATATCTGCCATTGTACCAAAATTATGAATAATAACTATAGCTTGAGCATAATTAAATTTATTCTGCGTCCATATTTTAAGAGCATTAGGACACATATTACCTGTTTCATCAACATCAATAAATTTAATACGCCGATTCATAAATCTTACAGCATTTGCTACGCCTCTCCATCCATATGCAGGAACTAAAATAGTATCTCCCTCTTTTGTAAGGGCGTGTATAGCTATTTGTAAGGAGTCTGTACCACAATTTGTAAAATTCCAGTAAGGAAGATCAGATAATTCTACACATTTATCTGCTAATTCTCGTTGAATAGGCGCTAGATCACGCCCATCTTCTGGTTGATAAGGGTAATCCATTGCATCTGATATAGCACGAAGATAATCAACTTTATGCTTTTCAATACGTTGTCGATGTGGTATAAATGATATAGCTTTAGGCATTAAGCGCAGGTATAGATTGTAACCATTGTATAACTTCTTCGTTGGAAAATTTTCCGTGCCTATGGGTCATGTAAGCATTGTCTTTAAGTATCATGTACAAGGGTAAACGGTCACGATACCGGGGATTAATGTGTCGTTGGATAAGTGAATTATTTTCATTACTTAACTCGGTTTCCATTGCTGGAAAGAAGTTTTTTATTGCAATGAGCTGATTTTCAATGTATGATAAATTATCTGAGTCAGAATATGCCATACCAATTATTTTATGCGCCATTTTGTTCTCTCAATTCGTTGACAATTTCTTCTAAATTCGTTTCCATTAACTGTAGTCGCTCACTCAAGTCATGAATTTCCTGTTGGAGGTAACGAATATCACCCCCCAAATCATTAGCCAATTCACGAACTTGTTGATGAATTTCTTTCAGTTCAAATCTAACATATTTTTCAGTTGCGTACATGATTTCATCATAGAAGAAATTAAAAGTATTGTCAACAAAAAACTCAATGTGATGCAAAAATGATATTGCATTTTAAATAAAAAAGGAATATAATATAATGAATCGACCAAGATTACCCTTTGTAAAACAATATTTTCAAGATATAGCAAATCAAGGCAATGAAGAAGCAGAAAATTTAATGATAGAATATTATGATATAAAAGAAAATCAGGGAGAATTTTTAGCTGGTCGTTTTGTAATTGAAGTTTATATTGAAATGCAAAAAACTCTAGAGGAACGATATTATCATGAACTGCCCACTTGAACAGGCTATCAATACTGAATATAAAGATGTAGTTAGAAAAGAATTTACAGTATACTATAAGGTAGAAGGTCAACTCTATCGTAAAACTACTGTACGAGATTTTTATACTTATGATTTTATTGATTCAACCCATACCATTGCTATAGGAAAATCAGATGCCTAAAAAAACGGAAAAATCTATGTTACTTCAAGGCTATAATCCTTGGACACGTTCTCGTACTCTTGATGAAGCTAAAAATATTGCTCGTTGGTCTCCTTGGCTTGCCCATGAATGGATGGCTGAAGCTATTCAAGGTGCATCTATTGAAGAATTTGAGGTTTTAGATAAACACGACAAAGTTGCAGATGAAATAAATACTATGTGGCGACGTCGTACAAAATATCGTTTCTATAATGAAAAAGAATTTTGGGGAGGAGTTCCACCCAAGATGATTCCAAAATGCATGTCGGATGATGACTACGACATTATTGGAAATGAAGAAGAGTAATTCAATTAATTTTCAACTTGCAGAATTGTAATTTCTGTGCTACTTTAAGGGTGTTAAAACATGCGTTTTAAGATGGCGTCAAAAAATCCATTTCGTGATTTTGTTCGCAACCTTCGTCGTATTTCTATTTCAGAGCATACAGACGAAGAAAAAGATGGTCTGTTTCATGATCTTTGGGAGGAGCTTTCACCAAAACTTTCTGAAACAGAACTTTATTTAAACTCTTCGCCAGCGTATTCTTTACGTTGCGAACATTGGAATTATCGTGAATTAGATATTCAGTCTATAATTCCAGTATCTAATTTAAAAAATCCTTATTTACGACTCAAACGTGAGTTTGAAACTGCTATGGCCTATAAATCTAATTCAGGTTTCGTCACAGCTGTGTCTAAATCACTAATGTGGTTTTATGTCACTCCGTATCGAGACGACTGGGTCACGTAGTGACATAGGAGGGTAACGTGCATATTTCTCATGAAAAAGCTAAAAAATTAATTTATAAAGTATTATCATCAATGCCAATTGATGTCTTTGATGATGAAGAAGGTACAGTATGGGAAAGCACAAATTTTGAATTATATAGCCCTCGACCAGAGGGAGACTTCGAGGGGTCACGTGAAATAGGTGCTGCTAATATAGTAAGTGCTTTTAATTTGCTTCATCAGAAAATGTTAATTGCTGAACTATCAAAAGATGACGGATTTAGTGATTGCGCTGATGAATGTTTTGAACTTTTTACTGATGTTATGGATGATTTACAAAAGTCTAAACTTGTTCGTAAACGTCCAGAAGTTATTCGTGAAACATTTAAAGTTATAGAGGGGACAAATGTCGCAAACAGATGAAGAACTCAAACGTGAGTTTGAGAAAGTTGTTGATCTTTTAGTTCAGATTGAATCTGCTAGGGAATCTATTTCTTCCTTGCTAAAAGATATTAAATCCGAATATAATATAGAAATTCCAGTAGCTCGTCGTGTAGCTAATGTTATGCGAAAAAATTCTCGTGCTGAAGAAGAAGAAAAGTGGACAGAATTTAATGAACTACTCGATAGTGTAACATAATGGAAAAGATAATCTTAGGATTAATTTCTTTATGTTTAATTCTAGGATTACTTTATTTTCTACCTTATGTTGCTGAAAGTTACTTTTTATTATATTTAAATTACTTTCCTTTATGTGGAGTATAAATGTCGTATTTTAATCGTACTTCTACTGATTGGCGAATTTCTCAGTGCTGTCAGTTTCATGATAAAAAACTAGCGAAACAATTTAATTTTGGAACTACTACTAAAACATACGCATTAAAAGAGGGAGGTAAGAAACGTGTACAAGAAAAAGCTTTACACAATGTTCATAGGCTTTATCTCATACTTGAGCACTATTTTTCGAAACAGCCCCGAAATCTTCGTTCTTTCCGTATTTCTTCTGAGATGTTTCCTTGTTATACTTTGGATTTCACTCAAGACTGGTATAAAGAAATTTGGGAAGAGATATGTGAAGCTCTCCACAAATGTGGTGAAATAGCTAAATTACATGAAATACGTTTATCAGTTCATCCAGGTCAGTATACTGTTCTTGGTAGTCCTAAAGCGCATGTAGTTGAAAACTCAATTAAAGATTTAGAGTATCATGCTCTTTATGGAAGTCTTATGGGACTAGAAGCTAAAGACTTTACCATGAATATTCATTTACAAGGTTTATACGGAGGAAAACATATAGATGGAATTAGGAGATTTGCAAGCAATTTCCAATACCTCTCAGATTACGCGCAAACAACTCTCTCAGTGGAAAACGAAGATAAGCCCAACGGCTATGACATCGAACACACACTTGAACTTGCAGCAAGAATCCCGACAAGAACCTGCCTTGACATACACCATTACGCATGCCACCGGATGCGACGAAATGAAAAAGCCAAAAATTCAAGTGGTAAAGTCGTCAACAGGAAAATTAGGGACGAAGTTAGACATATTAGTGTAAATGATGATTTCTTTAAAGAGGCGGTTAAAACTTGGAAAGATGTTCGCCCATTATTTCATAAGTCTCAATCTTTTCCAATTGAGAATGAGGCGTATTGGATGAAACCAAATGCACATTCAGAAATGTATCACGATGAAGAACTGATGTCTAATGCAATTCCTATGTTAGAATATGCTGACTTTGAAATAGAAGCTAAACATAAAGAAGTTGCTGTTAATCATTTTTATGATTACATTCATGCTGAACAAGATATGGCAGGAGAAATGTTACAAACTAAAACGTTTGCAAATTAACTCAGCTGCTTTAAGGTGTGATTTAGGCCCTGCATGAGAACCATCTTTTGCAGGGTCTTTATGTTTTTCTAGATCAAAATGAATTGGAATGTGACAATCAGTTAAATTCTTTAAATTAGGATACAGATGAGGGAAACAACATAGATGAACGTGTTCTATATTTTCTTTACTACAAAGAAGTATTTGTTTAGCTACTGCACCTTCCCAAAGTTCTGTTACAATTTTTTGATCTGAAAAATATAACATTCCAGCAGCGTGCCAAGCAGCTTGATGTTGTTTTTCATGTTTTCTTTTATTTCCTAAAATTTGTTCAGAAAGTATCCAATTACGATAATATTTTTCATTTTCTACAATATGATTTGCTATAATAAAACCTTGCCAATGATTTCGTCTAAAGTCCCAAACCTTCCAACGATATTCACTAGTATGACCTATGATAATTAAATCAGGTTTTAACTTGACAGCTTCTTCAACTTGATTTAAAATAAGATATTCTGATGCACCGCTTTGCGCAAGATTCATAATGTTCGCATTAAATTTTTTTGCTAGTAAATGTGCATATACTTGGTCTTGATTATCAAGACCTTCTCCTTGTGTAAAGGAATCTCCACAAGCTATTATGAGCATTGATGATATTTTTGTTGTAGGAAATTCTTGGTCGATACCAAGTGTTGAGGCTCCGAATCCTGCATTTACCTTATTAAATCTTAATAATCGTTGGGAACATCCAGGTATTACTCTCGATGTACAATCAGAGTATATCATAAAAAATAAACTTGTCAAGGCTTTTAAAGTAATTTGGTTGATTGGACATCATCATCGTGCTGATCCTAAAGGAAACGGTGATTATCTTGTACCCTATGATTGGGGAGAGGGTAATATTTGGGGTAAGATGACTCGTGATATTTGGTTTAAAAAGTTTACAAAAATGCCGTGGTATTGGAGAACTAATGCTTTATTTATTAAAGCAGCTTTAGAAGGATTTACTTCAGATAACCTTATATTAGTTCCAATCTATAGACCAAATATTTTAGAACATGAAATTTTACAAGATAACTCCTGTATTTGGTGGGAATATATGAGAGATTTAGCAAAGAATCATCCTGATGGCAGGGGACATATTAATCAAGTAGGACATACTATTTTTGCAATGAAACTTCGAGAGGAAATCGAAAACAGGTGGAAGATTACATTGACAGTAGATGGGCAGACGCAATAGAAATAGGTTTTAATAAATCTATTGCTAAAAATGCTTCTAAAATTGTTGAAGAGTGTGAAAAAAATATTAAATATTTTGGGCATCAATGGTATGCAGATTTTGCTGGTTATAAGGCAATACTACTAAAACCGGGAGAAGGTTATGAATGGCATTTTGATAATATGGATTATGTTGCTGGGGTTCTTAGCTGTCCCAGGCCTAGTAGATTTTGGAGCCAGCTTACTTACTTAACAGAGGGACAGCCGCTTCAGATTGGAGACTGGAATCCTTTAGGAGAAAGAGTTGAACAAACTGAATTTAGTGCGCCAATTCCTAATAACTTACTGGCCAACATACATCCGGTTCCTGGTCGTATTATTGTTTTTCCTTGCTTTATGGTTCATAGAATTAAGCCAATGGTTAATAATAGACGATGGACAATAGTAAGTTTTATTGATAGTCCTAACTATAAAAAAATGAATAAAAAAACTTTAGAACTGATTTACAAAAGGTATTTTAATGAATATAATAGGATTTAGTGCTTACCATCATGACTCTGCTGCTGTTTATTTAGATAATGGTTTTATTCATGGCGGATCTCATGAAGAAAGATTTACTAGAAAAAAATATGATAATAATTTTCCTATTAATACCTTTCGTTGGTTAAGAAAACAAAGAGAACAAACAGATGTTGTTGCTTTTTATGAAAAAAGAGATTTTATTGAACGACAAAATATTAAAAGAGAAATTAAAAAAGTATTACCAGGTAAGTTTGACATAGAATTTTTTGATCATCATGATTGTCATGCGATGAGTTCTATATGTACTACTGATTGGGATAGATGTGCTGTTATGGTGGTTGATGCTGTAGGCGGTAAATACTCTACTAGTTTAGGAATATTTGAAGACGAAAAAATTACGTGGCTAAAAAGATTTGAATATCCTAATAGTTTAGGGTTATTTTATTCTACTGTAACTCGTTTTCTTGGGTTTACTCCTTTGCATGATGAAGAAAAAGTTATGTCGGCTGCTGCTTATGGAGAGCCTAAATGGGTTGATTATGCAAAAGAAAAAATAATTCATACTGATTTAGGAGAATATACTTTGCTTCAAGATTTAAGAAGAGGTATAGGTATAGGTACTTTAGATTGGGATGTTGCTAAAAGTGCTCAGGATATTTTACAAGAATGTCTTACAAATTTAGCAAACTGGTTACATACAGAAACAGGTTCCTCTAAACTGGCCTATGCAGGAGGTGTAGCTTTAAATTGTGTTGCTAACACTGATTTAATAAGATATACTGGTTTTAAAGAAATTGCAATTCAACCTGCTGCAGGAGATGCTGGATGTGCTTTAGGTGCAGCAGCTCTAATTGAAAGACCATTATGGGAAGGTCCTTATATCGGTTATGATGATTCTTTAAATCAGAATCCTGAAGAAATAGCATATAAAATTATACAAGGGGAAGTAGTTCCTGTTTTAAATGGTAAAGCTGAATTTGGTCCACGTGCTTTAGGTAATAGAAGTATTTTATGTTTACCTACTGAATTAAATATTTCTAAACTTAATAATATTAAAAAAAGAATTAACGATACTTGGAGGCCATATGCTCCTATTTGTCTAGACTCAGTAGCAGAAACTTATTTTGATATTTACTATCCATCTTATGATATGATGTTTGTTGCTTTTTCTGAGACAGATATTTTTAGAACACATGATGATACCGCAAGACTTCAACTTGTAAATTCTTCTAAAAATGGTTTTTTAGGAAAAATACTAGAAATAACAACAGCACATAATCACCCAATTTTAATTAACACAAGTTTGAATGTAAAAGGTAAACCTATTGTTAACTCTGTAGAAGATTACCAAAATGAGGTTCAAGTTTTTTAATGTGGAAACATAATAAAAAATATAAATATACATATGATATGCGTGTTGATACCTTACCATCAGGTAGGACTTATTTTACTCCTGATGGAGATTATCCTAGTATTACTACTGTTTTAGGAAAAACAGCTAATAATGTTTGGTTACAGGCTTGGAAAGATAAGGTAGGAGAAGAAGAAGCTGCTAGGATTTCAAAAGAAGCAACAGATCGTGGAACTTTAGTTCATGAATATGCTGAACGTTATTTTGATGATAAAAACATAATGCAAGATTTAGCACAAGAATCTTCTGATGTTATTCAAATGACTAGAGATTTAATTAAAATTACAGAAACAGGTGTAACAGAAATTTGGGGACAAGAACAAGTACTATGGAGTAATAAATATAGTTATGCCGGTAGATGTGATATGGTTGGCTTATGGAACGATGTTCCTTCTATTATAGATTTTAAAACATCTAAAAAAACTAAATATATAAAACAAATTAAAGATTATTTTATACAATGTTGTGCTTATGCTGTTGCACATAATGAGTTATACGGAACAGGAATTAAGAATATTGTTATTCTTATTACAGTTGATGGTAAAGAGCCTCAATGTTTTGAAACAAGTGCAGTACCTTTTTTACCAGAGCTAAAAATGAGACGTAATCAATATGACTTATTGTAAACAAATACCTTTACCTATTTTAGAGGCAGATGTTCAAAAAATAAAATTTTTTTATAAAAATGGTTATAAGTTATTTAAACCAAGACAACTTAATAACCCTTATTGGCAAAGTTTTGATATTATTAAGGAGTATCAAGTTTCACCTATTTGTCAAAATTTAAAATGTATTACAAGTTGGATAAAACTTATTAAAGAACATACAGGTATAACTAATTTAAAAAATTCTTATATTTCTATTTTAAAACCAAAATGTTCTATTCCTTGGCATACTGACTTAGATAAAGAAGATTTTAGTTCGTCATTTATAACATCTATATCTACTGATAAAAGTTTTTTAGAAATTGATAATGTAAAATATACTTATAAAAATGGTTATAGTTATGTTTTTCGTTCAGGGTTTAGTCATAGAGTGCTTAATTTAAATGATGATTTAAGAATTACTCTGTGTACTACTCCAGAAGAAAATCCTTATATTCGGGAGACTTAAATGGACATTATAATACAATTTGAGAATGAAGCTATATGGCAAGCTGCTGATGATAATGGTATAACGTTTAATCAATGTGTTCAAAAACTTAGAACATTTGCAAATCATCCCTCTGTTAAGAAAATGATTCTTGAAGGGACAATATTAAATCCATTTCCCGAGGTACACTAATGTTTGCTTGGATAAATGATTTAATCTTTCAAATTAAGTTTTGGTTTTTAAAACGAAAACTTAAAAAACGTGACCCGTATTTATACAAATGAATAATATTCAAGATTTCTATAACATAAATCAATTTCCTGGCGACTATGACGTAACTTATTGTGTGAGTGCGGCAACAAATGGTTTTAATCCTTATATAAACTTTATTTTAGATAATATTAAAAAAGATGATAAAATAATTGATGTAGGATGTGGGACAGGATACATTACAAATACTATTGCTACACTTAAGCAAAACGATATCACTGGACTTGATTTTTCAAATGCTATAAAAATTGCAAAAGGAAAATCTATATTACTTGAGAATAATGTTAAATGGTTAAAAAAAGATTTCTTTGACCTTGACGAGAATATAAAATATGATGTAATTATATGTCAGGGAGTTTTTCACCATATGCCTAATTATGTACATGCTATTAAAAAATTTGAAAAAATATTAAATGAGGACGGAGTTTTATTATTAGGTGTATATAATAGATGGGTTAAAAAACTTCAAAAAATTATTCCTCTGTCTTTTCATAATAGTAGTATTTTAAAAACAGATCAGATGTTATGTCCTTTTGAGGTAGGTTTTTCTCGTAAACAAGTAAAAAATTTATTTTCAAATTTTAAAATAAATAATTCATATCCTAATACTTATGAGTATTTTCCAAACGTACATTTAACCGCAAAAATTAATAGTGGCGGTCTAACCATATTTAGATTAGAAAAGAGATGAGAGAAATTATATGTTCAGTGAACTTATTTTTCGTATAAAATTTTGGTTTAAAAAGAGAAAGTTAAAAAAACTTGATCCATATATTTATGAGGTAAATAAAAATGATGAATGACCATAGATTTACTACAGAAGGACTTAAAGAAACTATTGCTCGATTACTTAAAGAAAACGATGAGCTTCGTGCTAAAATTAGAGTGTACGAGGAAAACGTTGGAAAAATTGTCCTAAACCCAAAGGGGAGCTATGAGCAAGAGAATTAATAAAAAACTGAAACAGTTCTTGGATGAAAAACCATTGACTGATTGGGAAAAAAATTTTATAATAGGTTGTATAAGAGCACAAGATAAATCTTGGTACGGCCAATTAACTACTAAACAATGGAATAAAATTAAATCAATTAAGGAAAAATATAATGATATTGAAAGCTCTTGTTAAACAATACGAGGCTGAGATAGCTTCTGCACAAGCTAATATTGAAGTGTATCGAACTAATCCTGCTGGTATTGGAGAACACCCTGATTTAGTTGCTGCAGTAGATCATCAAGTTGCAAAACTTGCTAATGCAAGAGATAAACTTAATACTCTAAAAGAATTTTGGGAATGCTAACAGTAACATATTGTGCTGCACTCTGTATCAATTTATTTTTTGGTTGGCCAGAGGAAAAAAGTTGGAACTTAGGTGATTGGGTTGATGCAAACGTAGTAAAACATATACCAAATTATGCGAATGCGTTTGTATATTCTAACGAAGATGAAAATGTTGGTGTAAGAATTACTAAATCTGCTACGGTAAATAGTTGCGCTAAATATATAATTAAAGTAACTAAGATTTATGAGAATAAACCTACTCAAATTTATCCAGGAACATTAACTATTAGAAATTATTGCGCTGAATAAAATGGAAGAAAATTAAATGTATGAATATAGATGTAGAGTGGTTAAAGTGGTTGATGGTGATACTATTGATGTCGATATTGATCTTGGTTTTAGTATTACCTTGGTCAATCAACGTATTAGATTACAAGGTGTCGATACTCCAGAATCGCGCACAAGAGATTTGGAAGAAAAAAAGTTTGGGTTACTTGCGAAAGAAGTTGTTGAGTCATATTGTCCCATAGATAAATATACTACTCTTAAAACTAGTAAAGACGAAAGAGGTAAGTTTGGACGAATTTTAGGAGATTTTCTTGTTTATGATGCGACAACAGACTCATGGAAGATGCTTAGTGAAATTTTAATTAATAATCATTTTGCTGTTGCATATCATGGGCAATCAAAAGAAGAAATTAAAGAAGCACATTTTTTTAACAGAGAAAAAGTAAGAGGACTGTTAAAAGAATGAAAACAAAAGTAGAATGGATTACTCCTTTTGAAGTATCCATTATGAAAGCTAAATGTCCTAAAAAATATATTGATATGTTACTTGAAACAAGCGATCAAATTTTTAAGGATGAAGCTTTATGTGTCAGGCTAGACGCTTCTGATGGATTAGTGGGTAATGTTACTAATGAAGTACATGTACCTCAACTTCCTGCTATTAAAAATATTAATTACTGGATTGAAGATTTAGCTATTAAATATGCTAGAAAAGATTTTATTAAAAAACAAAGACTTTATAATGATATACAAAAAGAACATTTTGCTAAAGAACCAAATGCACAAATAGTATCTGAATGGGTAGTGAGAATGAATCCTGGAGATTTTAATCCAGCTCATTTTCATACAGATTGTCATCTTTCTGGGTTGCTTTATTTAAAAATTCCTGAAGGCATGGAAAGAGATTCAGGTGGTAATTTACATTTCTTACATGGAAGTCCTACTACTTTTTATACAAATCAATATCAAGTTGCTCCAAAAGTAGGAGATACTTATTTATGGCCTTCATGGTTACAACATTTTGTATATCCATATAAATGTGAAGGCGAGAGATGGGTTATGCCTTTTAATCTTGTTGTGGCTTATGGCGATGACACATCAATAATATAAGGTAATAAAATGAAATGGTTTATTTTAATAGTTATGACATTTGCACCACCTAAACCCGATTATGATTCTATGGTTGTTACTACAAAAGATAATAATCTTATGATATTTGGTAGTTATGGTAAATGTTATACATATATTCATGATAATGCGAGTATACTTATGAAACTTGGTAAAAAAATTTATCCAGATTCCATAGGAATAGAAAGCATATTTTGCAGAATGAAATAATATAGGATGTACTTATGGATGCAATAATTTTTGGTGGAGGAGAAGAAAGAGACTTAGTAAAAGGAGTACCTCTTTCTTTATTTACAGTTAGTTGTAATTTATCTTATTTAAATGCAAATGTTTATTTTGCTCTTGATGATCAGATTATTAATCAATTAATTCACAAAAAAGTTAAAGCTATTTTTCTTACTTATAAAATGTATGAAAAATATTCAGATAATCCTAGTGCTGGATTTTTTCTACTTGATGAAGATAAGTTATGGAATCGACCACAAGGATTTTCTACAGGACTACTTGCTATTTGCACATTAAATAATTGGGGATTTGATAGAATTTTTTTAAGTGGTTTTTCTTTTGATAAACCTAATAGTAGTATTGATAAGCTTGGAACAGTTTTAACTTCTCAAGAGATGCGTAAACTTCATGTAGTTTCGGAGTCTTTTGAGCACAGTATAATTAATTCAATTACAAAGGAAGAATTTTATGAACGTACAAAAACTAAAAGAACAACTTGAGATTGATGAGGGGATAGTATATGAAATTTATCTTGATCACCTTGGTTATCCTACCTTTGGCATTGGGCATTTGGTTCTTAAATCAGATCCTGAGCATGGATCTGAGACCGGTACCTCGGTATCTCGGGAACGATGCACTGAGGCCTTCGAGTCAGATATCGACGGAGTCTTGCGAGACTGCAACAAACTTTACTCAGACTTTCACTATTTGCCAGAAGAAGCTCAACAAATAATTGCAAATATGATGTTTAATCTTGGTCGCCCAAGATTATCTAAATTTGTTGGAATGAAACGTGGTGTAGATGCAAGAGATTGGGATGCAGCAGCTGATGAGATGGTTGATTCTCGATGGTATCGTCAAGTAGGTGCTCGAGCAGAAAGATTAGTTGAAAGGATGAGAAATGTCAGTTAGCCCAATTGAAGCTATAGGTCCAATACAGTCTTTATATTCAACTATTATGATACCTTTGCAAGATGCGTCTGGATTTTCACATATACATAGAACTGAGCAACTAGATGCTAATGGTCGAACAATGTCTGTAACTGAAGTTGAAGTTAGGACATATGATAGATTTGCTAAGCTGCAAACTATTCCTAACCCACACGAACAATCTACTATAAGTATAGAAGTTTAACATGGAAAATACAAAAAAATTAATTAAAAAGGTTAGTAAAATGGAATTAGGTAATCCTATAATCACCGCCCTCGTTGGATTGGTGGTTTTTTATATTGGACTAAAGATGTTTTCTGGCGGTATGAAATCAATGGGTAATTTAGATCATCTTAGTTACTTCATTCATAATCCGTACTGGATGTTTTTAGGTGGAATATGCATGACACTGCTATGGCAGTCATCATCACTAAGTACAACAGCTATCATTGCACTAGTAGCATCCGGAGCAGTGCCTCTACCTGCTGCAGTTGCAGCTGTACTTGGAGCTAATATTGGCACTACAGGAACGATATGGTTAGCTGGTGCCTTTGTATCAGATGGTATGCCTAAAGGGGATACACTACGAATAGCAATGGCGCATACAGGCATGAACTTACTTATGGCTGTATCTTTACTGCCTTTTGTACATCATATTGCAAGGTTTCTTGGAAGATTTTAACAAAAAATTTGACGGCGAAGTTTAAATCCTGTAGAATTTTTCTATGGGATTTAAAATAGCATTTATGTCTTTTGTTATTATGGCAGTAATGGCAGGAGGTTTTTATTTTTATTATAAAGATACTCAAGAAAGAATGGCTACTTTGCATGAGAATAATGCGAAGTTAGGTTCTGCTGTGCAAACACAAAAGGCAGCAATTAAGTCTATGGAAAATAATTTTAATAAACAAGCAAAACTAGTCGGTACTTTACAAACAAAACTTAGTGAAGCAGAAACTGGTTATAAAAAACTTGCCTCAAAACTTCGTAGACATGACTTAGAAGAATTAAGTAGAGCAAAACCCGGTTTAATGGAAAAAAGAATAAATAGAGGAACTACAAGATTACTAAATGAATTGGAGGAGATTTCTGGTGTTAAAAAACCTACTCCTAGTAAGTAGTGTTGCACTACTTTTATCAGCTTGTAGTTCTATAGAAAAACTAAAAGTTTTTTCTGAACCAGTAGAGAATAAGATAATCGCCCCCTCCGATCCGAAACCTCTACTTTTAGATAAACTTCATTTTGATGTTGTAAATAAAGATACTTTACAAGATTATTTAAAAGAATTACAAAAACAACAAAATTCACAGGAATATGTTTTTTATGCTGTAACACCAAAAACATATGAGTTACTAGCATTAAACATGCAAGAAATTAAACGATTTATTTTACAACAAAAAGAAATAATTATATTTTATAAAAAGGCAACACAGACTAGTAAGGAGGGGAATCTAGATAAAAAGGAGAAGTAAATGCTTCGCCTATTTTCAATTCTTTTTCTATTATTATTTAGTGCAAATGCCTTTGCACAAACAAATACAGTTAGTACTGTAACAAGCGGAACCGTCACTGTAGACAAGACTCCTCCTACAGCTTCCGCACCATCTGTAGTTGTTAATAACTCAGATGTTTGTAAATCCGCTTATAGTGCAGGAGTCCAAACTCAAATTCTCGGTATTGCGTCAGGTATAACCGTCACAGATAAAAACTGTGAACGACTTAAACTTGCACGTTCTCTGTACGGCATGGGAATGAAAGTAGCTGCGGTATCTACTCTTTGTCAAGATGCACGTATTTTTGATGCGATGATTATGGCAGGAACTCCGTGCCCTTATAGAGGTAAAATTGGTACACAAGCATTAGCTTCTTGGAAAGAAAATCCACAAGATATACCAAGCGGCTCTAGGTTAATGAAACCTGAAGAAGAGGAGCCAAGGGATGATTTAACTGTAGACCCTTTTGGGGATCAGACGGAGAATTAGATAATGATGATTATATGGAGAGTAATGAAGACTCTGTACAAGATGATATCCGTCTGCCTCTCGCAATATTTGGTGGTGTGGTTGTGGGCATTAGCTGTTACTTTACTGGGGGCCTCACTTGCATTTTTATTCCAGCCCTCTTCTTCTAGAGCACAAACAATATCAGAGACATTATCTGAGACTACAACAGTAGAAAGTTTAGGTGGTGGTTTAGAGTTACATACTACTGAAACAGTAACTAGAGAAACTACAATTGGTGATGAAGAAACAACAAATAACTATTTGTTGAATCCAGGGTTTGAATCAAATACGGGAAATAATCCAGCTAATTGGACTGTAGAAGATGGTAGTGTATCAGTTTCTAATACTTGTGGTGTTCCTAATGGGTGCCTAAGAACAGGCAATCAAACTACTGGTGGAGGTACAGTAAGCCAAACAGTTGATTTATTCGATAAAATGACACAGGCAGAAATTAATTTTGGATTTGATATTAATTATGGTGCTGATGTATTTAGTCATCCCTCTAATGCTTTTGTACCTGCTTGTGATAGTACTCCAGGCAATGGTCCAGATTGTAGGGATTCGTTTAGCATAACATTAGGTATTAAAGATTCTGCCGGTACATTACTTCATGAATTTGAGCACGTATTTAATGAGATTACATTTACTCAATATAATAATACAGATTTTAAATTTTCACAAACAATACCACAAAATACTCATACAAGTGCATTGGCTACATTAGAGTTATTTGGTATAGATGCTGGATTTCCTGGAGGATTTTTTGGTCCTGCTTTTGATAATACTTTTATTACGGCCACACATACAGATATAGTAATACAACAAATTACTACAATAACAGAAGAACTAGTACAAATAGCTATCGAGACAATTTCTGATGAACAAATTATAGAAATAGATACAGAAGTTGAAATTGAAACAGTAGCTCTGTCAGAACCAGAGATAGAACAAACATTTGAAATAACAATAAGTGATAATTTTGGAGAAACAATTGAATCTTTTGAAGTGACTGTTGTTGATACAGAAATTACAATAGAACCTATTAGTGTAGCTGAAGCACCTATTGAAGTTACTGTTGAAGCAACGGTAGAAGAAGTTCAAACTCAAATAGCAGAAATTTCTCAAGAAATGGAGGTAGAAAATGATATCTCTAACACTATGGAGCCCGCACCCGACTCAGAATCTCCTGGTTCGACGACTGAAACAACAACTTCAGAAACGGAAAGTGGCGAAAGTACACAAAGCACTGAGGATCAGCCAAATGAAGAATCAACATCCACAGAAGATACAGTGGAAAATGAAGAACCCACATCTTCAGAAGAAACAGTAGAAAACGAAGAGCCTACATCCTCAGAAGAAACAGTAGACAATGAAGACCCTGCAACAGAAGAGTCTTCACCAGAGGATGAAAAATCTGAAACAAAAGTAGCTGAAAAACCTACTAAAAATAAACAAAGTTCTACTAAATCTAAATCAAAAGAAGAAGCAAAAAAAGAAATTGCAACTCGTGTAGTTACTAAAATAATTCAAAAATTAGGACAAGATGCTGCATCTCAAGCTACTCAATTAGCGCTAATGAATGTTATCGGAGCAAACTTAACTGTAAATGCTCCTATTTTGCAAGATAGATCTGACTTTTTTACTGACGCTACCTTACCAGATACACAAATTTCAGATAATAATTTTGCACAATATATTATGTTCGGCGGTAGTAATGTTGCTCATGATGCCCTTATTGAAACTCAGTATAAATAAAATACCAATTGGTCATAAATTTTATTTTATTGTATACTTTTTAAAAGGAGACTACTATGGTTGGAATTGACTGCAGTAATGAAGAATGTTTAAATCCTCATTGTACGTGTGATCCCTGTGATTGCACAGAAGAAGATCCGTGTCCTTGTTGTATAGGGGCACCAGAATAAGGAGCTAATAGCATGGCAGAAGTAGAAATTGCTGGAGCTAAGATTAAAGGTGGAAAATTATTATTATTACTACCTATACTTGGCACGTTAGCAGGTGGTCTATGGGGTGGCTTTGAATTTTACAAAGACTATATGAACATGCGTGAGAAGATTGAGAGTTATACTGCTCCTGATCTTAGCGGATTTGACAAACGCTTATCAGTATTAAGTAAGAAGATGGATAATGTAGTAGATAGCGTTACACAAGCTAGAGACTATACCAGAGACATTAAAAACGATCTCAAAGCAGATATTAATACTATTGAGACACAAGTAGATGATGTTGAAAGACGTGGTAAAGACTCATTTAAACTGGTGCGTGAGAGCATTGAAACTAACGATAAAAAAGTTAGAAAAATGGTTACGGACAGCTCAGATCGTTTTGATAGACGAAGAGAACAATTACGAAACGATATGGATAATCTTGAAAAGCGTATAAAAGCGGAAATGAAAGAGACAACAGAGTCTATTAATAATAGAATCAGAAAAGCTCTTGAAAATCCATTAGCTAATATGCGTAAAAATAAAAAATAAAAAAAGGGAGAACTAAATGATTAAAACATTTATCATATCAGCGGTAGTTTTAGGACTATCTGCTACTACACTATCAGCAGAAGTTAAAGCACCATCAAAAAAGATTGATTTTGCGTTTGTATCTGAGACAGAACATAATATTGATGCAGAAACAACCTATACAGAGTTTGGTGTTGAACTCGGATCAAAAGGATTTACACTTTCTTTCTTGCCTAATTGGGATTGGGATGACAAAGAAATCGATAATATTCAATTAGGATTGAGTTATGATTATGCATTAACTAAATCTTTTACTCTTTCGCCTTACGGTGAATACAATGTCGATAATGATTTAAAAGAAAAAGATAAAATTATCGGCTTGAGAACTAGAGTTACATTCTAAATTAAAGTTAAATAAGGAGAAGAAAAATGGATTGGATCACAAATAGACTTAAAGAGCGTTCTACTTGGAATGGCTTAATTGTAGGAGTACCTGCGGTACTTGTATTATTTGGTGTTGTTCCTCTTATGAAAGTAGTTCTTTGGGGCGCATTAGCCTGGGGAGTTTATAACCTTTGGAAATCAGAATAATCTTGCTTTCTGATTCTTAATTTAGTATAATTGGTTATGAATATTGAAGAACAAGAATTCATATCAAATTATGAAGCCGTGCTGAGTTCAGAAATGATGCTGATTAAGCAAACTCAGCACGGTCTTCAATATAGTAAGCATCCAGGAGCTGCCCGTCAATTGTGGCAGCTTCAAATTGTTTACGAGTATATGAGAGATAGACTTCTCGCTACAAATCTAAAAAATGAAAAGAAATTAAATTAATGTGGTTTTGGTTATTATCTTCAATTGCGGGCAGTATTATAGGTTCTGCTACTGAGTCTTGGTTTCGGGATACTAAGCTAGGTATCTGGTTTTATAATAAAATAGATACACTGTATACATGGGCAAGTAAAAGATATGGAATAAAAATTCTCACTGATGAAACTAAACGTATGAAAAAATTTCCTCAACTCGCTAAAAGACTTGATACTCTTGAATCACAGATAAAAGAAATGCAACAATCTCGTTATGATGATTGGAAATAAAATACTCTTTGAAAGAGAGATTATAACATGACAATGGCTGAAAAAAAACTTGAGCCAGGTAGCCAGTATGAAAAGTATGATTTAGACGGAGACGGTATTGTAACAGATGAAGAGTTTGAGATGGACCAAAAATTAATGCGAATGGAAAATGAAGATAAAAAAGAAGATGCACAAAGATATATGGCATGGTTTGCGCTTTGTGGGATGTTACTATATCCTGCTTTGGTTGTTATTTCTATTGTTGCTGGACTCGACAAAGCTGGCTCAATTTTAGGAGATATGGCTGCTACATACTTTGTTTCTGTTGCTGCTATCGTCGCTGCATTTTTTGGTAAAGAAGCTTATGTTAAAAGTAAAGGATCAGGGACAAGTACTAAAAAATGATTAGAAGTATTTTAATATCAGTCTTTTTTCTTGCAGGATGTTTGCCTTTTACTATTATAAGTGGAGCTATTGGTATAGGTGATTCATATAGAAAAGAACAAAAAATTGAAAAACTACAAGAACAAGTAGATAAACTAAAAGAAGATCGTGAAAAAAGACAAATAGACGATATGATTCAAACAAAATAAAATAAAATTGACAAAATTTATCCGAAAGTTATAATGAGATATGGCACTAAGAAAATTTACTAAATCATCAAGTGGGGAGAAAATGTGGAAATCAATGAGTTCGTCTGTAAAACGACGCCCTCAACAAGAATGGTGCGCATTTTATACTCCTGCCGGTCGTATGGTATCTAAACCTGCCGGTAAACGTCCAAGACATATGCACCCAGAAGAATGGTGTGCTGCTAAAACTCCCTTTCGAGGAAAGGTTATTAGGAGTTACTAATGGCTAAAACTCCCGCGTGGCAACGTAAAGCAGGTAAAAGTAAGTCTGGTGGGTTGAATAAAAAAGGTGTTGCTTCTTATAGAAAAGCAAATCCTGGTTCTAAACTTCAAACTGCTGTTACTACAAAACCCTCAAAATTAAAAAAAGGTTCTAAAGCTGCAAAAAGGCGTAAATCTTTTTGCGCTCGTATGAAAGGTATGAAAAAGAAACTTACTAGTACAAAAAAAGCAAGAGACCCTAATTCTAGAATTAATAAATCTTTGAGGAAATGGAATTGTAACTAATGGCTAAAAAAAAGTCTACAGTTAATAAAGCAGGTAATTATACAAAACCTACTATGAGAAAACGATTATTTAATAGAATTAAAGCAGGATCTAAAGGAGGCAGTCCCGGTCAGTGGTCTGCACGTAAAGCCCAACTATTAGCCGTCGCATATAAAAAAGCAGGTGGCGGTTACCGATAGGAGAATTATTATGCCAATGCATTACAAAGGTAAAAACGGAAAACATAAAAACGGTGCAAAGAAAAAAGGTAAAGGTTTAACTGCAGCACAAAAAAAACTTCCTCCCGCTCTTCAAAAGGCTATTGCAGCTAAGAAAAAGAAAAAGTGACGCACTAAATAGTGAGGCATATAACAGCCTTACTATTGCTAACTGCTTTAGTAGGTTGTATAGCGACTGCGAATACTTGGATACATAAACCTAATAATAAGGGTGTTATTTTTGTTTATGTAGAAACAGCTGAAAAAATACAAGAAGGTTGGGAAGCTGAAACAGGTAATAGAAAAAAAGTTGATGGATGGGCAAGATGGTATCCTGGATCTAATATCTGTATGATTCATGTTCCTCCTTTAAATAGCGAACATAATGTTAAGATTTGGAGACATGAATTAAGGCATTGTCAGGACGGTCATTTTCATACAAAAACAGTAGGAGATAGTAGAATTAACAATGAAAAAATCTCAGCGTTCCCTTAAGAAATGGGGCCAACAAAAATGGCGATACTCTTCTAAGGGTGAAGGTAAAAAACCTAAAGGTAAACGTGGAAGATATCTTCCTGATGCTGCTTGGAAAGCTTTAAGCCCTGCTGAGAAAGCTGCGACAAATCGTGCTAAACGAAAAGGTACAAAATCTGGTAAACAATTTGTACGTCAACCTAAAAAGATAGCAAAGAAAACAAGGAGCTATAGAAAATAATGGCTGGATTTAATGGATTACTAGACGCAACTTTTTTACCCCCTAGAAATTGGACCCTTAATGCTGCTTTAGTATATGATTGTGATACTCTTTCTGAGACAGAAATTAAACTATTACGGGAATGTAATGTTAGTATTACTGATACAGGAAAGATTACTGTTCCTGCTGGTTATGTTACAGATTTGGCAAGTGTTCCTAGAGCTGCTTGGACAATCATATCACCTTTTGATGTAGCAAGATCTGCAGTAGTACATGATTTACTTTATGAGTATATAAATACTCAATATAAACATGTTAATGAGTCTGCTGCTGCAGAAGATGGTCCTGCAACTAAAAAAGAACGTGAAGTATATAGAAAAATAGCTGATCACGTATTTAAAGTTGCTATGAAAAATTCTAATCCTCCTGTACCTGGATGGAAAGTTTTTATTGCTTGGTCTACAGTACGTATGTTTGGTAGATGGGCAATTAATAGTTCTGCTCCTAGACAGCCAAAACTACAACTAAAGGAAATAAATTAAAAAAAAATAACTAATGAAATATATTTATACAGCATATAGGGCTCGTTCTATGTGTCCGATATGTGCTAATGAAGAAGAAGTCTTTATAACTAATAATGGTATTTTTCCTTCTTCTACAAAAACATGTCCTAATTGTTCCCATTCTTATCCTGCTAATGAATTTATATGTAATTTCATGGAACTTAAAGGGAATAGTACTGTCTCTTCGTATACAACAATTTAATTAAACATTGCTTATTAGTTAAATTTTTACTATAATAACTTATCATTCATTGGAGGTTATTATGGCAAAACGAAAAACTACAAGCAAAGGCTATAAATCTAAGGGACAACGTCCTAACGTGCGTAAAGATATTCGCAAAATGGGGCGTCGAGAATATGTAGGCTCTATTAATCAAATAGAAAATAAACTCCGCGCTTTTAAATCCGGAAAGCGTGTGATGATGACTGTTCCAAATCCTGATAAAAATAACACTAAAGAACGTTTTATTCGTGTGCCTATGACTTTAGGAGCCGTAAAAGATGGTTAATTCTATAGAACTTGCTCGTGATTTCTGGGAGAAGAAATGTTTCTATCATATTCAAATGTTTGAGTACGGTAAGTACTCAAAGGATGAATTTGTTACTAATATGTCTCGTATGGGTTGGGATGAAAAACAAACATTATCCTTGATGGCTGAGGAATAAGTATGAGTTTGATGCCTGTTTACTATACAAGTAATAATACTAAAAAACGTAAAACACGTAAAAAATCTCAAAAACAACTTCGTGCAGAACAAAATCATCAGGCATTTATAGATAGAATGAAGAGGAATAGTGTTAATGGTAGCACGACTGCTTCCAAACCAGTAGGTGCGGGTTCGATTCCTGCTTCCTCTGCCAATTTAATTTCTTTTGTAAGCACCAACTCTATTTCTTATCATTCTTCTATGGCTAAAAAAGAAGAAAAAGTGTATACTGGTACTGAGATTATAGGTATTGCACAGATGCATAAATCAAATGCTGTTCCGATTCGTGGTAAAAAGGCTGCTATTGAAGTTGCAAAGATGAGGCGAGGATGATAATATTTGATCTTGAACAAGAGATTATGAAGACTTGGCATGTTGTAGATGACATTCAACTTCTCAACGAGAATGTCATGGAAACAGATATGTCCACCGATGATATCGCAAATGCCCTTCTTGGATTAGAAAATATATACAATATGAGGTTTGAAAAGGTCTTTAATATGTTCGATGACCTCTGCAAAGAATATCATGCAATGAGGCGAGAATAATGCCGGTAAAATTTTTTGATAAGCAAGTAAATCTTACTAAAGTCGAACTTGAAAAATTATACTACATGATGTCTGACATAACCAAAATAGATACGTGGCACAAATATATGTCTAATCCTGTGCCTATATGTGACTTTGAATGTGTATATGACTGGACAGATGATGTAAGAAATAAAATAGTTCGTGCAAATAGTAAATTCACTATGATTCACAATAGTGAAATGCAATTTATTCATTATACGATTACACCACTAAAATATAACCCTTATTACCACAACAGCGTAAAATTCTCTTTTATTGATAACTTTAGAATGGAACGATGGTGGCAGCCAAGAAATGATAATGATATCTTTACTAATTTAGTTAAGGAACAAAAAAGTTTTCTTACTACAGAACAAAGACAAGAGATGTTACTGCATCATGCAGAAGGTATATTCTCAAATATTCTAGAGAGTGTATAAGCTCTCGTAGCTCAGTTGGATTAGAGCAACGGTCTTCTAAACCGTAGGTCGTAGGTTCGAGTCCTACCGAGAGCACCAGTTTAAAGGAGAAAATAATGAAAAAATTATTTTTACTTACTATTATATTATTTACGGTAGCAGCTTGTGCTGAAACAAAATCTACAAATTCTCGTAGTTTTCCTAATTATGAAGCATTAGGAGAACCAACTTTTAGATTACCTTCACTGAAAAAAATATTTTGAAAAATTTTTGTCATCGACCTTGGACTGAAATGCATATTGAGGAGAATGGAAATATTACTCCTTGTTGCGTAATGCCTTCTAATATACACTTTGTTGCAAATGGTATAAAAAATTATCAAAACAGCACCACTTTAAAAGAAATAAAACAATATTTTATAGAAGATAAACAGCACCCACATTGTCAATTTTGTTGGGATGCTGAGAAGAATGGTGTAAGAACACAACGAGATGATAGTAAAGTTGATCTTAATCAATTAAGAAAAATTCATTTAAGATTTAATAATATATGTAATTTTAAATGTAGAATGTGTAATCCTAAATTTAGTTCAACCTGGGCAGAAGAAAATAAAAAACATAACTATTTTGAACATGATTACACTTTAGATAAAGATATATTTGAAAGTACAGATGATCTACATAAATTAATTATAAATAATAGAGATACAATAAGACAAATAAATATTAGTGGGGGCGAACCTTTAATATCTAAAGTTAATTATAATTTTTTAAACTTTTTAATTAATAATGATTTAACTCATATTACTTTAGCTTATAGTACTAATCTCTCAAAAATTAACTACGAAGGTATTGATTTAATATCTTTATTTAAAAAATTCAATAAAATTATTTTAAGTATATCAGTAGATGGTTATGGTAAAGCTGTTGAATATAGTAGGCATGGATTTAAGTGGGATACTTTTATCAAAAATCTAAGTGAAGTTAAATCTTTTATTTCTAATTTAGTATGTGTTGTAAATATATATTCTGTTTATTCCATTCCTCAATTACAGTATTTTGCGGAAAAAAATAACTTAACAATTAGTTACCAACCATGTTTATATCCTAAATTTTTATCTATACAATCTCTTCCAATAAAAGAAAAATTGCAAATTTTAAAATTTTATGATAGTGTAAAACAAGCTGGGCACTTATATAACTATTCAGCAATAAAAACTAATGTGTTAAACTATATGATGAAAGATCAAATTGATTCATATGTAATTGGTGAAACTTTGTATAATTGTAATGCAGAATTTAAAAATTTTAATACACTTTTAGATAAAACCAGAGAGGAAAATTTTATAGATACTTTTCCTCAATTTAAAAACTGGTACGAGGAGATTTAAATGGCTAATGTTCATATCGGTAGTAATTATACAATTACTGACGTAAACATGTGTAATACAGCAAGTGATGCGCAGGTTTGGTATCAAGTTTCTTTCCAACAGAAAGAAAAAACTTCTTCAATCATGTATGTAACTCCCTACAATGATGAAAGATTTCCTAAAAACTTAGCAAAAAGCGATTTTGTTGCTAACGTTATACCTGCTATTGACACTTATATTTCTATTATTAATGGTGGTACTTATAATGATTTAGAGAGTTGGAATACCGAGGATTAATTGTATCTTATAGCTAATGGATGTTCTCATACTTCTGGGGCTGAAATAGAATATATTCGTCAAGATTCTTGTTATGAAAAAGCATGGCCTAAGTATTTATCAGATAAATTAGGTTTCTTACCTTTAAATATTTCAATATCTGGAGCATCTAATACACGAGTAATACGTACAACTATTGATAAAATTGGAAAATTATTTTTAGAAGGAATAAAACCAGAAGAAATTTATGTAATTATATTATGGCCTGGTCCTTGGAGAACAGAGTTATATGTTTCAAAACTAAAAGATGATCCTGTTTGGGAAGGTTGGGTTCCCTTGTGTATTAATAATGATGAACAATATAAAAAACAACATTCCTCCTTAGTTTATAATTACTATAAGTATTGGGTAGCAGCTACTTTAGATAATAACTCTGCAAAAATAAAATATCTTATTGATGTAATTACTCTTCAAAACTATTTAAAAGCATTTAAAATTAAATACCTATTCTGGAGAGCTTCTTTCACTACTCTAGATAAAATGAATGCACCTTTAACTGTTCAAATAGATAAAAAATATTTTCCTTCTATTCACGATGACACTCTTGATTACATATCTATTTTAAGAAACTCAGGATTTACTTTTTCTATAGAAGGCTCTTCTCACTTTGGAGAAGATGGGCATATTTTCTTTGCTGATTACTTACATAAATATATAGAGGAAAATTTATTGTGGCATTAAGAAGAAGTGTTAGGCGTTGGGGATTTTATAGGGTTTTATGGCAAGCTGAAGGAGTTAAAGTTAAGCGTATAACAGTTAATCCTCATTCTGGTTTATCTTTTCAAAAACACTATCATAGAGGAGAACTTTGGTTTGTAGTAAAAGGTACTGCTACTATTATGACATGGCCTCAAGTAGGTGCCTCAGCTGAAGATGTAGATTTAAATAAATTAGCACCACATAAACGTGAAAAATTAACTCCTTTTTATATAAATAAAGAAGAATGGCATCAACTTATAAATGAAACAGATGAACCATTAATTATTATAGAAATACAATTTGGTGAAAAATGTGAGGAAGATGATATTGAACGTCTTTTTTATTATGAATAGAAGTTGCTAAACGTTAAAATTTTAAGTATAATAATTACAATAATGGAGTAATAAATGATAGAAGTAACTGTGTTAGCATTTCTTGGTCTATTCTATGCAGATAACCATGAATATGTACACAAAGTAAAAAAAGATATGGCTAAGGGATATACTTGGCAATATATAGGCTATACAGAGTGGGACGAGAAAAAATCTCCTTCTCTTATTATTAGGGATTCGGAAGGTAAGAATCCTCATGTCTACTGGAAATTAACGAAACCAAGAGGATAAGATGTCTACTAAAAAATACAGAATTAGTTTAAGTGCGGACCTTGAATCTGATGATTATGATAACGAACGAATGGATGTAAATGTAACTTTTATCGCTCATAATACTTTAGATATATATGATAATGTTGAGCGTTGGGTTTGTTTGTTAGAAGAAACAGGTCTTCCAAAACTTGAAACACAGAATGGGTACACTCCCGGTATTACCGATGGCGCGATATGAGATCCTATTTTAAAATTACGATAGAAAAAATCTCTATCTGGCCGAATAAAGATAAGGCTAAAATAAGTAATTCCATATTAAGTTGGAAAATTCCAATTCCACAATTAGGAGGTGATGCTTACTCTCGTGATTTAAGTAAGTTACTTAAAAAGACATCTTAACTCCTAGGAGATAAAGATGAAAAAGCTATTAGTAACATTGTTTATTTTAGGGGCAATGTTTATTCCAAAACCTGTTTTATCAGATGATTCTGCTAAAGAATGGTCTGCTGGAGATATTGTCCTAACTGCAAGTATTTGTAAATCAGAAGAAGTTATAATGGATGTAGCTAGGCAAGATACTGTTTCGGAAGAAGCTACTATAGCAAGGATAATATTTTTATCACAAAAAGGTGATTGTTTCTTACTAAGACCTCCTGCATACTTTCAAGTTCACTCAATAGTAGTTAGTTATAAAGATTATTTAAAACGACCTTCTGTAGTTTTAGCACTTCGGATACCACAAGATCCTGAGGTAATTATTGGCTATGCGATTGCAATGGGTAATGTGGGAGCAATTTGAGGAATTTACATTTGCTCATATAAAGTTTTTATGATACGATTACTATTATGGCTAAGATAATCCCGTTTCCTGAAAAACAAAAACCAAAACTTGAATTTGAGGATGTTGTAGAAACAGCACTGACTGTAACTGCTGTAAACCTATATGGTAATATGTATAATACTCCTTTAGCTACTCCATATGATTTAGATACTTTTGACTTAGTATATATAAAAGATTGTGTAGATAAAGCTTCACGATCTAATGTTTTTTCTGTACCTGCTCGTGAAAAATTTACGAGCATTTCTACTATGATACAATCAAAAATGTAATGTTATTTGATGTCACTTTTAATCCTTTTAAAGTAGTTTTAACGCAACCAATTTATTCTACAGATGATTATCTTACAGTAAAATTACACACTAAAAGAGTATTACTAGAAATACTTGACACATATGGTTCTGAGTCTATAAACCTTACTTGGAGTGGTGGTATGGATTCAGCTTTTATTGGACTATGTTTTAGTGAATTAGTAGAAGAGGGTATTTTACCTTCTTCTACTTTTTCTTTTTATACGGCACGTTATATTTTAGACGGTAAACCTTGTTCTATTGAATTTGAAAGGGGTATCCGTTTTTATAAAAAATATATTAATTCAGATATAGATCTTCATATCTATGATACTAATTTAGATGATAAAACTTTTTTAGAAAAATCATGCCTTTTAGTTAATGAAATTAGAAGACCTACTCTTGGCTCTTTAATTCAAGAGCAATTTCGGAGAGATATTGGTGGTCGTTTTATAGTTGGGTGCAATTATCCTTATAGATATGATGATACAGGTTTATTTACTGGAGCAGCTATTGATCAGTTTTGGCATCATTTACCGAACTCTCCTTGTATAAGCATTTTTGATTGGGACGCTGATATTTGGTCTTCATTTATGACTCCTTTTTTTATTAATCGACCTGTAATTCCTTATAAAAAAACTCTTCACTATGACAAATATTTATGGAAAGGGATGAAAGGTAAAACTGTACAATATATGATATGTTTTCCTCAATTGTTTGAACTCTTTTTTAAACATATGACAGTGCCTTATATTGGTTCTTTTGCTTCAGTTCAACAATTTTTAGAACACGTAGAAGAACAGTACATGAATACTTATAGAACTTCTATAGAATTACCTAATGGAGAACTCATTACCTCTGTACAGCAAATACAAGAATATTTTAATGAAAGGTGAATTATTTGACGTTAGTTTTAACCCGCTAACGTGCGTACTAAAAAAACCATTACACATAGCACAAGATATCTATGATATCAAGCACCAAGTAAAGCGTTGTCTATTAGAAATAAAAGACTGGGCTGACCGAGATGTTTTCCTATCTTGGAGTGGTGGTTTTGACTCTACGTTTACAGTTCTTGCTTTTCTAGAGTTAGTTGATGAAGGTAAGTTACCAGTAGATGCATTTATGATAAAAGGAGCGCGATTTCACGTTAAAGGTAAAAATCTTAGTAGTGATTGGGATAGAGGAGTCAAATTTTTACAAGAGATATATCGACCAGGTATGCGAATTGATCTTCAGGATGTTGAACTTAACAAAGCACTTATGAAAAAAACTATGGATATATGTTTTGAATTTCATTCAAGTCGATTTGGTTGTACTATGCAAGAAGCATGGCGCAGAGATCAGGATGAAATTTGTGTAATGCAGGATGGTTACCCAATGCTTACATATAAAAAAGATGTTTTAGTTGAGTTTAGTAGGATGATATTTTGTGAATTTATGAATAATTCTCCAACTATAAACATATATCATTGGGATGAGCATATTTACTCATCTTTTTTTACAAATTTGTTTTTTGAACTTCCTTATGTTGCTTATAATTCTGATCATCATTACGATGAGTATCTTTGGAAGGCTTTTCAAATTCAATCACATAAAACAATAAGTTTTTTAGCATGTTACCCAATTTTGATGAAGCTATTTTTAAAGAATAGAACAGTTCTACCTTCTCTTATTGAGGATAAAGAACTTACAATAATTTGGCAAAAAGGTCAGAAATATATACTATCTAAAACTGATATTGATCAACGGCAAGCTGTTATACTCCCTAATGGCGAAGTTTTAAAATCTATTGAACATTCTCAGGAATATTTTAATGTTTGATTCTTATTTTAAGTATGAAGATAACCAAGTTATTTTAACTAAACCGTTTATAGAAACTGATAACATTTATAGTCTTTGTACAACAACTCAAGATTACCTAGTTAAGATCAGAGAAACACGATCAGAAGAATTAGTAATTCCTTACTCTGGAGGAATTGACTCCTCTTTTTTAGCACTGTGTTATCAAGACTGTATAAAACAAGGTAGGCTATCAAAAAATGACTATGAAATTATTTCTTTTAATTTTATACCAGAAAAACAACCTGATAAGATAAAATATTGGTTTGCTGAAACATACTTAGACTTAGATATAAACTATATTCCAATTACTATTGACGAGCAGTTTTTAAAAAAATTATTTTTATATACATACGATCTTTCATATGTGTCTGAACTTTTGGCTGTTAATATACAAACATTTTGTTTCTCACAATTTCCTAATAAAACATTTATGATGTTTGATATGGGGTTTGTTATAAATTATCAAGTTTTTCCTCCAGTAATTGCTCATGTTATTAATGATTATAATGTAATTAATTTATTTACTTATTATGAATGCGCTAAAACTCTTTGGATAAAAAATGGTTATTTTACGTTAGCTCCACCACCACCTGATATTTTTCAGTTAGATACAAACACATCAGCTATTTGTTATTTTGATAGACCTAAGTTTCAGTATATTATGTGTTATCCTCAACTTTACTCTCTCTATCCAAAGAGGCTTACTCTTTCAAATTTAGAAGTGAATACGTATTTTTGGGCACGTAAACTTTGGAATGAATTTAAAGAACGAAGCGATGTACGTTTTGAAGGTGCAATAAATATATATTTACCTAATGGAGAACGTGTTACCTCTGTACAGCAAACTCAAGAATTTTTCAATGGACATTCGTAGAAATGTATGCTAAATTAATTGCATAGCAAGAACACAACGTGATTCCGTAGGAACTGAGCTACGGAACACGCAGGAACAATATTTCATAGCGTTTGGTTCGGAGAACCTTAGCTGGGTAGCTCAGAAACGGAGTTTCTTTTCAGTAGACGTCATAACTGTGTCTGCTTTTTTATTGCATATTTCTTTTATTTTTTCTATAATAATTAAATATTTTAGGAGAAGACTATGCCGCAGTACATTGTTAGAAAAGGAAAGTATAACTATGAGGTTGCAAAATTTGATGATACGGATACCCCGGTGGATGTATATCATTTTTACACAAGAGGTTGTAGCTGTCCTGCTCGTACTCGCTCTTGTAAACATACAAAAATGGTAAATGCTTGGAAACGAGCAGGTTTTCCAGAGGGGGTAGTATATAATGATAACGTTGATGAAATTAGTAATATTTTTACTAGTTCTATTATTTCCCATTCAGCTTCACGCCGCTGAATCTTCTATTGATTGTCTTACAAAAAATATTTATTTTGAGGCTAAGAACCAGAGTACTGCTGGTCAATTAGCTGTTGCATTGGTTGTTATGAACCGTGTAAAAGATAAAAGATTTCCTAATACAGTATGTGGTGTTATTTATGAGGGACCAACTTATGAAAGTTGGAAAACACGTCAATTTCCTAATTTACCAAAAGAAAAAAGAAAATACTATCCTCGTAAAAATATCTGTCAGTTTTCTTGGTATTGTGATGGTAAATCTGATGATCCTAAAGAATTTAGTGCAACAAATAATGCACGATGGATAGCATGGTTAGTTTTAAAAGGTCGTATATTTGATTTTACACGGGGTGCAACACATTATCATGCTGATTATGTTGATCCTAAGTGGAATAAATATAAACAGGTAGATAGAATTATGCAAATTGACGATCATATCTTTTATCGTTGGGATTAAAAAAATTCTTGCTCATTAATATTTTTTATATTATAATTAAAAAAATTAAATGAGGAGAGAAAAATGGCACACAACGTTGAAACTATGGCTTATGCAGGACAAGTTCCTTGGCACGGATTAGGTAAGAGAGTTCTACCTGATCTAACACCAGATCAAATGCTTGTTGAAGCAGGTTTGGATTGGGAAGTTGCAAAGAGTCCAGCATATTATGATTCAGATGCAATGGATGGTATGACTATTCCTGATAAATTTGTACTACATCGTGTTACTGATGGTCAGTACATGGACATTGTAGGTAAGAATTGGAAGCCGCTACAGAATCATGATGCATTTGAGTTCTTTCATGACTTTGTAATGCAAGGTGATATGGAGATGCATACTGCTGGTTCCCTACAAAAAGGTAAGATTGTCTGGGCACTTGCAAAGATTAAAGATTCCTACTCTGTTGTAGATGGCGATGAAATGGAGCAGTACCTGCTCTTTGTAAACCCCCATAAAAGAGGAAAAGCAATTGAAGTCCGCTCTACAGACGTTCGTGTGGTGTGCAATAATACTATGGATTTTGCCCTTGAGTCTCAGTCTTCTCGCCGTATTGCTGTAAACCATAATTCTGCATGGGATGAGGACTATGTTAAGGAAATGCTAGGTCTTGCACATGCTGCGTCAGCAAAGTATCGTGAGACTGCACAGTTTCTTGCATCGAAAACATACGCTCAACCTTCGCTAGAAGATTTTATTGATCAAATCTTCCCAAACACAGGTTCTTCAGATGAGCGGTCTAAGAATGCAAATCGTACTTTAGATGTTATTCATGAGCAACCTGGTGCAAACTTTGCAGAAGGTACATGGTGGCAAGCATTCAATGCCGTTACCTACATGACTGACCACGAAATGGGCCGCAATGCTGACAGCCGTCTTACTTCAGCGTGGTTTGGTCAGAACCGTACTCGTAAGGCAAAAGCGCTTGACATGGCACTAGAATATGCAGAGGCAGCATAATTATTGTTGCTTAGACGTTATTCTTTGAGTATAATTAGTGATAGTCGGAAATTCCGACATATACTTTAACTTCTCACGAAAGGAGAACTTAAACTATGGATACAAATAAAAATCCAGTAAACCGTAATATTAACGGCAAACGTGCCGAAACTATTGTTCAAGAACTTTTTGATGCTTTTGGTGTAGAGTATGTTAAACAGCATAAATACACATCCATTTATGACCATACAGCTCGTATGGACTTTTATATTCCTTTATGGGATTTAGCTGTCGAAGTAAAGAATCAAAACGGTTCTGGCTCTGTTTCAGAAAAATTACCATACGTTATGGAGGCGTTTGAACAACATCCTGCTCAAAACGGTCTTCTTCTTATGTGGGGTACTTTCTGGCCTACTAAACCTGGGATGAAAGCCTGGGTTGAAAAGCGAGCAGACTCTAGTGAAAAAGATATTACTGCTTTATATATGGATCAGTTTGAGGACTGGTTAATTGAGCAGACAGAAACAAGGCGTGCGGCTTAACGCGTCAGACTTCTACCCTACACCAAAATGGTGTTATGAAAATTTAGATATCGACTGGTCACAATTCTCCTCGGCACATGAACCGTGCCGGGGAGATGGTCGTATCGTAGAGTGGTTGGAAGAAAAAAATATTACAACTTCTTACTCTGAGATTCGTGAAGATAAAGATTTTTTTGATTGGGATGATAGTGTAGATTTAATTTTTACTAACCCTCCTTTCTCTCTTGCACAAGAGTTTATCGATCATTCAGTTGCTCGTGCAAGCACCACGTTTATGTTACTAAGAATTAACTTTTTAGGTTCAATTAAACGACACGACTGGTGGATTAATCAACCTCCTACTTCTTTATATGTATTTTCTAAACGTCCAAGTTTTACTGGCTCAGGCACAGATGCAACTGATTATGCATGGTTTGTATGGGACAAAACAGATCGAATACCTCATGGTATACATTTCGTCCAACCTCCTTCTAAAGAACAAGCTAGTCGAGATAATAAATTAGCTAAAAAAGCTCTTGCATCTTCGTAAAAAATATACTATTATATAAGTGTAAGTTGCCTTTGGGACTTACACAAACTCGCTTAATTTAAAAAGGAGAACGATATGACTCGTTTTGATACTAGCATCTTTGATGCAATTGAAAATGTGATGCTTGGTAATATCCAACATCTCACCCGCCCATTGAAATCTTTACTCCCATATGATGTAATTCAGCGCGATGAAGACGGTCGCATTATTATTAATGTTGCCGTGGCTGGTTATACAAAAGATCATCTTGACGTTAATTGGAATGATGGTTTACTTACTGTAGAGGGTAAAGGTCTTCCGTATGCTGAGGAGTTTAAGGTCGTTTATAACGGTCTCTCTAAGCGTGCTTTTAAGGCGCAGTTCCCGGTATCACCTTTGTACGAGATTGACGAAGTCACTCTTGATAATGGTATTCTTTCTATCGCATTGAAGCGTAATGAAGAACTTACTACTAAGGTGGATATTAAGACAAAAAGCGATAACGGTTTTTCTAAAATCGCAGCTTAATATAGAGGCGGGGAGGGAGTAATCCCTCCCCTACTTAAATGAATTTAGGACAAAATAGTTTAAATACATTTAATGAAGAAGGTGTTCTATTTTTAGAGTCTACTGTTTCACTTCTTGAAATTGAAAAATTGCGTAGAGAATGTACTCGTCTAGCTTTGTCTGAAAGTACTGATTCTTATGTAGAAGAAGGAAAAGAGCATCCACGAGCATTATTAGGTATCACTAAAAAATCTAAAATTTTTGACAGTATTTCAAGATCAAATCCTTTTTTATCTGTAGCAAAACAGGTGCTTAAAACTTCAAATGTTTATTTGCATCAAGCAAAAGTAAATATGAAAGCACCATTTAGAGGACATTCATGGGCTTGGCACCAAGATTATGCTACTTGGGGACCAATTGATAATTGTCCTTATGATAATATGTTAAATATTTTTTTATTTTTAGATGATATAACAGAGATTAGTGGTTGCCTTTATATTATAAATCGTTCTCACAAGAACGGAGTTTTATCAGGACAATGGGAGAATAATATAGCTTATCCACTATTTAGTACTACGGATAATATTGTTGCAAAGCTGTTTAATAACGGAATTACTCCACTTGTAGGAAATGCAGGAACAATTGCTTTAGTGCATCCAAGTAGTATTCATGGATCAAATGTAAATTTATCTCCAAAATCCCGATGGCTTGTGCATTTCGGATACAACAGATGTGACAATCACCCTACTAAAATAAACTATAAAAGAAAAGATGTCCAAGCTAATAGAGATTTTACTCCTCTAAAAGCTTTGTAAGGGAGTTGCTATGATACTTACAGAAAAAATTAACATAGATTGTAATGATGATGCGTTACTTAAAATCATTACAAAAATTACTGATTGGACTCCTTGGGTTATTACAAGAAAAGATAAATTAGGTCACATAAATTTTAATTACAATGGAGAAGAAACTAACTGTGGTATGTATTCTGCTTTTCTGTCTGATTATTGGGATTTGTTACTATCAGTCTCTCCTAGTCTTGAAAACTTTAAACCTAACTTAAAAAAATCTTGGATTACTAAAACTATTCCAAATGGGGGTATTTTTCCTCATATTGATTATCAGCGACGTTCGAGTACTTTACTACCACTAGGCACTAATAAAGGTGTAGTAAACTATCATTTTCACTATTCATTTCCACCGTTTTGTACTATTAAATATAAAGGACCAACAAGAATTAGAACTAATGTTACACATAGTTCAATTAATACATCATCTTCATCTAGATATGTAATTCAATTTTATGAGGGTTAAATCATGGAGCTATTTCTTAGTTTTTTATTTGCTTTTATACTATACGTCGTATTTATTTTTCCTTTCGTTGCTTTTTGTATGGCTGCTGTTCGGAAAGTAATGGATGATTAAAAAATCAATATCTAGTTTATTAGGCAATAATTGGTACGATAAAATTTATAAATTATTTCCTAATTGCCCAAACTATACTAACTATCCTAATTCTGCACTATTTTATTTAAAAGTTCAACATTATTGCAAGCAGCGCAAGAAGAATTAATGTTGCAAAATGCTTTTAATTTTCGTATAATTATATCATTGAAAGATTAAGGAGGTCTTTATGCGTCAAGGCGGAATGGTTCCTAAAAATCATGACTCAGGTGTTTACTGGGTTAGAGCAAATGCTAATTCTGGAAATCAAAGTATGGAAGATGACGACAAAGGTGGTTTTGGTGGATTATGTATTAGTATTCTAGTCATATTATTTATCGTCTGTGCTTTGGTTGCGTAATGTCTAAAAATATACTCTATTCTGTTTACAAGACATATCCCGAGTGGGATTTAGACTGGAATTATTATGGTCCGGCAGTAACAACATCTTTTGAAGAGAATGGAGTTATCTATGTTACAAACGGTGAATATATTTCACAAGTAAACTACTGCCCCTTTACAGGTAAAAAAGGAGCAGCAGTTTCTAAACCAAAATGGGATGATATTTTTTATAGTCAACATAACTTTTGGGAGTGGGGATGAGCGAAGACTTTATTACACTAAATAAACGTGAATTAAAACTACTAAAAGTGTATATGGGTCATCATAGTTGGAATGATTTACTTGTTACTTACCCTAATCAAGATCGTATTTATATAAATAGTTCAGAAGAAGTTAAGAAATATGGTGGTCTGAGACCGAAGTTTAATATGACAGCAAGTGAGATTGATACTTTTAGAAGTAAGGTAGGTATATAATGGCTAAACGAAATTTTGGAGAAGTAGTAAGTAAATGTGAGGTTTGTGGAATAAATGAATGGGATTCTTGTGATGGCAAACCGGCAATTTGGCCTTGCAATGTTCATGGATGTCCTTATGAAAATCCACTATCACAAAATCTTGCTGTTACAGACGAAGAATGGTCTAAAATTGGATCAGGTCTTGGTCAAATTGATTTCTAGGAGGGACCATGACAGACCCTGAATTATCTGAAAAGATGAAAGAACTAAATAAGAATTTAAAACCTAAAGAGGAAAAAATGGCAGAAAAGACAGATTCACAAGCTGATTTAACTAAACAACTTGATACTATCCTTGCTAATTTGCGGGATGTTATTAGTAAACGTAATCAAAGAATTGCTGACCTTCGTGCAGAAATTGAACAATTAGAAAGTGAGAATACTGCGCTAGACGCAAAAATAAACACTATTCTTTCGGACATTTAGTCAAATCTCTTTTAAGTAAAGTTTGCTAAAAGCTTTCAAACTTGATATTATACTTTTTCCAATGAGAAAGGAGAGATCAACAATGTTTAAGATTTTTAATTTGAAGACAATTGACCCGTCAAGTGGTAATACAGAATCAGCAACTATACGTCAACGTATAGCTTGGTTGATTGCGGGTTGTCCGATTCGAGATCGGAAAGTTGTAGATCGTTTCATTGCGAAGAAACATAAAGAAAAAAATATTATTATAGCTGCTGGGGCAGTTGTAAATTCTAACACTTTTTCATTGCCCAGTAGTTAAAATTTTTATATAATAATAAAAGATTGAGAAAACAAGAGCGCCCCAGCGGACGGGGACGTAAATAGAAAGTCCGCGGCCAATTAGGATACTATGGCCTTAAAAGTGTCCTAGTGGATACAAACCTACTACAATGGTTTGACTGGTAAAGTAGTTTAGTGATATTCTACCAAGCTGCGAGCGAGTTGATCACTTGCCCTTCTACTACAAAGTAGACAGTATACACGGTAGTCTGGTTGCGGAAATTACTTGATACGAGCGGGTTGGGGGCGACGTATCATTTATTCGGGTCGAGCGCTGTGCTATGTCGCCTACCACTGCACTAGCCGCTCCCCGCAAGGTAAGGGGTGTATTCCGAGAGTTCGGTCGTGACTCTAAGGCAGGACACTTCACTCGGCAGGCGGATTGGCGGGGGCTGTGCTGGGATTATAAGTTTCATGTAGGGAGGAACTAGTTACCCTATCTCCGAGTATAAACGGGTAGCAAGGTATGATCTGGCTCGGAGCACTCGCCGACCCAAGTTCCTCCCGCCTTAAGTTTTTAGTTGCTTGTTGGTTAAAAGTTTTATATAATAAGTTTACAAGATGAGGGAAGGGAACGCCTCGACTCGGTTCCCATGTTTCAGAGCTTTGGAGGGAAACAAATGGCTGAAACAACTACGAGTGAAGTAAAAACCCCGAACTATACAGATGAAATGGTACAGACTGCCATTCAGATGTACTCAGATCTCGGCAATGATGGTCTCGATGAGATCGCTGAGGCAATTGGAAAGAACGTCCGTTCAGTCCGGTCTAAGTTGGTCAGGGAAGGTGTCTATGTGGCAACTCCCAAGCAAGCCACGAAGAAAGTGGACGGTCCTTCTAAAAAGGAACTACTCCGGGATATTGAAGCCACTGGTTTTGATGTCGCAGGGTTCGAAGGAGCCACTAAGTCAGCGTTAACTCGTCTACTTGGAGCAGTTGCTAACTAAGTAGCTACTTACAGAAGGGAGCGAAGCCATAATTCGCACTTACATTAGGGTAGCCAGTCCCTACCTTCAACCCCCGAGGGAGATACCCCTTACCAAATAGTGGCCGTGGGTCCGGTAAGGAAAGGTTGAATAAGATTCTTCCTCATAAAGTAAGGAAAATAACTTCCTTACTATACCCCAGGCAAGGAGAGCTGTGTACTTGTCAAATGGGTCAAAACAGCCGGTATGCTAAGTGGAATAGGAAACGGCTACTTAGACACGTTAGCGAAAGGAAGTTCCCGATTTACACTCGTAGGTGTACGCTGAGACAGAGCGTTATGTCTCCCCTCTAATCCCTCGGGACATGGGATATCGTCTTAACACGTGAGGACGGGTTGGGGTCATCCTAAAGCCTCCGCATTCAGCAAGCGCGTTATTCTTGCTAGAGATGAAGTCGCACTTTATCGTGAGAACGGGGTATTGTATAACAATATCCCGTTTTTCATTTGCAAATTCCTTAAATTTTTGTTATTATAATTATAATGAAATAGGAGGAATTATGCCTAATTGGTGTGAAAATCGAGTTTGCTTCAAGCATGACGACCCTGCTAAGTTAGTAGAGCTTGATGCAGCTCTTAGAGATGGAAAAGCTTTGCAATATTTATGCCCAATGCCAGAAGAGCTAGAAAATACTTTTGCTCCTTCTGATGGTCCAAACTGGTACAATTGGAGTATGAGTAATTGGGGTACAAAGTGGGATATTACTGATGAAGATCCTGATATTCATACTGCTAATGGCCGACTTTACACATTCTTTCAATCGGCTTGGTCTCCTCCAATCGCTGCATATGAGTTTGCAGAAAAACATGGTTGGAAGATTGAAGCATCTTTTTGTGAACCTGCAATGGATTTTATTGGTGATTACAAAAATGGTGTAGAAAGTACATACACAATGGATGATGCTCCAGAACTTTTAAAAGAAGAATATGATGATGTATATGAGTGGTTTTCTGGAGACGATGATGAGTAACTATACTATTCATCCAAGTTGGTTAAACCCAAATTATACAGATGATGAGGATATGACGATGGGTAAAATGAAAGCATACATGATGGAACTTCAAGAAGAAGCAGACTATGCTATTTCAGAAGGTGCCAACTCTGCTGGAGAAGTAATTATGTACATGCGTAATTCTGGTATGTCTCATATTGATGAGCACTGGGTTACAAAATACTATACGGAGAAGTGTGGTGAGTCCTGAAGAACTTTTACTTGGGACATTTTTTGCCGGACTTTTAGTATTACTTTGGACAGCATTAGCACTTGTAATATGAAAAGCGATGTGGAATTTTAAAGAAAAAATAGCACTTGCCGTAGGGTTAGGTGGTATGGTTTTTATACTTGGAGGACTAGTTCTATGGATGTCATTTTTGACATAGATGGTACTTTGTTAGATATAAGTCATAGGCTGAAATATATCAAACAAAAACCAAAGAATTGGAAGGCATTTCGCGATCCTAAACAAAAACGTTGGGATGAGCCAATTATGCCTGTAATTAGAATAGCAACTGCACTTATGCACTCACCCTACCCACATAACAGAATAATTTTTGCTTCTGGTAGGTCAGAGTCAGAGCGAATGGATACTGTTCGTTCTTTAAGTAGGTGGTTTCTACTTGATGGGTGGCAAGGTATATATAATCCAGAAGACTTTGGAGAAGGCTATACATTAGAGAATGTACCTACTTCTCCTTTTTATATGAGAAAAGACGGAGACTATCGTAAAGATACAATTGTTAAGGGAGAAATGTACGATCAGATGTTAGCAGATGGATATGAGCCTACTATGGTATTTGATGATCGACCTTCTGTTCTTCGTATGTGGAGAGAGATTGATGGGTTAAAAGTGATTGATGTTGGTGATGGATTGGAATTTTAATAACATATATTATATTCTTAGAAATACGCTTATCGTAATCTTTCTTACATTTGTTCTATGGTATAGCTTCTACGTTTTTTAACTTGCTAATTTGTTAAAATTTTAGTATAATACTTAAACGCTGAGGAGACAACCATGAATGATTTGGAGAAGTTTCAAATAATGGATGAAATTACTATCTTGAGACGCAATGTCGCCGATTTACAGGGGCAATTAAATGCAGCTCATAAGCGTATTGCGGAACTACTTGAGCCGTCAATTGAGACTCTAGAAGAACAACTAATTCGTAAGGTCATGATCTCTCGTGGCCTTGACCCTAGCAACTCAGACGACATCAAAGAATATTGGAGGGACTATCATGGCATCGAAGACTAATTCTATTGACGTTCAAATGGCTCAAGCAGCTCAGATTGATCCAGAGACGTTTGATCTGGAGGCTTGGGAGCCAAATCAAATTGAAATCGAGTTTGAACCCGATTTTGAGATTGACGGTGATGAAGAAGGTGAGTTCTTCTATCGGTTAATTATCGAAGATAAGTCTCACTAATGTTTGGTATACTGTACGGCAAAATCTTAGAAGGAAATGAACACTCATGGCACGAAAAAAACCATCCCACCCTACTGGACGTACTGCGAAAAAGAACTCGTATCGTACTCGAAACGGTAAAGAAGTACGTCCTGTAAAGTACTTTGGAAAACATGCCGGTCATGGAACTTATATGGCTGGAACTGTAGACGGAGAACTTGTAGTCGATAAAAACGACAAACCGCTTCCCTACAAACAAATTTAAAGTATGAGAAAATACGAAATAATAGTAATGTTGCGTGATGGTGTTAAAGATAATGAGGGCTTCGCTATTATGAAAGCCGCAAACACCATGTCATTTGTAGAAAATAAAATACATAATTTTATGATAGGAAAAATTATGTATGTTACTTGTGATGATGATTTAGACATGAAAATACTGTGTGAAAAACTACTTGCAAATACTGTAATTGAGAAGTATGAAATCAATGAATTATGTACTGATTGATCTTTGTATGAAGCGTATTCAGTTGCTAATTGAAGAAGGTCATATTGCAAAACAACGTCGGGAAGTAGAACGGCAAATTACGCTGTATCATGTATACAAGAACAACCCGCCACCAGATTGAACTTGCTTAAAGCTTAAATTTTTCGTATTATACATTATCAACAGAGGAGATGACCATGAACCTGCAAGAAATGAGCCGTGAGCAACTCGAAGCCCTTGTCCAGCAGCAAGCCGCTGCTGCCAAGAAGAAGATCGTCGTTAAAGTGTCTCAGAAGGGTTGCGTGCAGATCAACGGTATTCGTCGTTTTCCCATTACGTTTTACAAGAACGAGTGGGAGCAAATCTTCGCTATGAAAGATGAGATCGTCCAATTTATCGAAGACAACGATCATCTGCTGGCGAAGAAATAGGGAGGGGCAATCCCTTAAGCTGGTTGATCGGGTGCTTAATTACTGGGCCGATCCTAAACACCCCCAGTAGTTACCTTTATATCTTTTGATACAAGTACATTCGAGGATGTATTTGTATCAGGAGAGGAAGTGTTGGACTTGCGTGAAATGCAAAGCCCGCGTAGATCTGAAAACACAGAATGTATGGTGTGATTAGGGGAGATGGGTTACTCAAGTATGATGAGATTGCATATTAGTCTGCTTAGAGTTGTCACGTGTGGGTTCGATTCCCGCCCTTTCCTATCTTATGACTGGAATTATCATTCGTTTAACTCTTATCTTCGTTGCTATAACGGTACTGGTGGTGATATCATGAAAAAGCGTGATCCAAATTGGCGTTGGTTGCGGGCACTTGGTAGCAAGCGTGTTCCTGATAAGACTAAGTACAAGCGTAAAAGGAAGCACCGCTATGTGGACAAATAGTGCATTTTTACAAGGAGTAGCCGTAGGGTTAACTGTAGCTTATTTCTTCTTTGTTTTTTATCTATAGGTGTAACATGGAAATCAAACTTGGTCGCACGCAGTATCAAATCACTTCTATTAGCATGGAATCTACACTGCTCAAGATTATTCTCACTTGTCAAAATACACAAGAGATTGTACTCCTTCTCAATGCAGAAGAAGCACAAACACTTGTTAATCAAGTTTATGCTACTGTTGAGCAGTGGCGAGACTCAGAGTTTCGTTCTTATGTACCGAGTTTGATATGTCAGAACGTGAGTTAAAAGCGTTATTATCTAGAATGTATGCAATGGTACAGTCTCTAAGAGGAGACGATCTACCTATTGTTTGTGGAGAGTCAGGACCTAAAACTGATGGGATGCCACGTTATTTAAAGGTATCTCCTTCTCCAGGTGTAACTTCATACGCTATATACAAACTTGTTCAACCACCAAAAGAAGATGGAAGTGCAGATGCCAACTAATAAGATTACTCCATATAAAGATTTAAGCTGGTACATTAAGTGGGCTAGTACAGCCATACTTTTAGTAGCAATTACTTCTAGAGCAGCAGGTGGTCCACAGATTGTAGATTTTTGTTTATCTATCACTGGATGTTTAGGTTGGACTGTAGTAGGATTTATGTGGCATGATCGAGCACTGATGATTCTAAATTCAACGGTAGCTGGAATACTTACAGTTGGAGTGCTACGTGTTCTTTTTGCTTAATTCAAATAGTATTTAGCACTTTTAACAAATCCATCTGCTTCTTTTTCTCTTAAAACATCTTTCCAAGATTCATCGAAAGCTAACATTTGTTTTGGTGTATGTTTTGCTGAGTAAACTTTAATACCTGTAAATTCATACATAGAACAAATAGCTTCAACTTTTTGCTCTAATAATTCTAATCCTGCTGAAACTGGTAATTTTACAAGTTCTGTAAATCCTGGAACTACCCCAAACTCTGGCACTCTATTTACTACTCTTTTTAAAGCTGTTTCTATTTCTTGTAATACTTTTCTTTCTTCGTGTTCTAAAATAAACACGCTTTTCAAAGTTGTTCTAACAGAAAAAGTTTCATTTCTAAATTTTCGTGTTTTCTTATCTGTCATAAAATCAGCAGTTCTATTTGCGTAATTTTTTGTAATCCCAAACTTATAATAATCGGTTGGTCTTTGTGTTGTCGGATAAATCCAATTGTTTAAATAAAAATATTGCATTATGTTTTCTTTCATACTTTCGTTAATAGTTTGTTCCTTGGACCTTGGATTATACATATTACAATACACCAAAATAAGTTGCCAATTCATATACCAAAATTATGATTTTTACTCATCATTTTATAACTTCCATGTTGTTGTTAAGTAAATTTTTTCATTCTTTTACTTATTACAACTAATTATTTTATGAGGAGCATTTTATATGATACAAAATTTTGTACAAAGTGAAGTATTCCAACTAGGAGCATTTATAATTTTAGTAACACATTTACCCTTGTTTTTAGTCTACAGTATGTTATTATAGATTATTGAATTGAGGCGCTACACCTTGTCACGAATACTTTTATACTAGAGAAGAGCAAGACGTACAGAGTGCCATTCAAATCAATTATTTACATTTAAGTTCTGAAATGGACTTTACAGAATAAAATTTTCATGCTACTTTAGTTTTGCAAGAAAAAACCAACGCTATCGTCTTTTTGACATAGCGTATTTTTTTTGTCACGGCGATGACACAGCTATCACACACGCTGACACAGAGTTTTTAATCTGTATCAGCTTTGCACAGAATAGTTTTATACTATTTGTACTGGCACGGAGTGTCTAAGGGCTGCAACAGCTCTGGAACGAAGTTCCACACTCATACGTAATCATTTTACACGCACAAAACTGTTTTTCATTGAGACGCGAAGCGTCTGTGCCCATTTAGCTCGCACACATCGTTAGAATACTTCCCTCATCACATTTGAATACTATGCTTTCATACTTCTGCACGGAGTGCAAAAACGCTGCGCTTGGGGGCCGCGATCCAGCTTTTTTTTGCTTTTTTTCTACGAAAAATGCGTATTTTTCCACTTTTTTAGCTATTTCTCCATATTTTCACCAAATAATCACTTTTTTTGACACTCGGCGACCGTAGGGAGCCGGGTTTTGTCGTTTTTTGATTGCTTTTTGGTTAATTTTATGCTAAAATACCAGGGTGGGTACGGGGTAGACCCTTGTACCAAGGACTTATACCTCAAATAGGTCGTAGTTTTACTACCATTGGACCATTATCAGTTTAAAATCTACTTTCTACTGGCGCATAGGCGCATTTTAATGTCATTTTCGGTGCTAGAATCGTCTCAAAAAGCTGTTATTTATCAATTGCTTAGCCCCCGAGGCCCATAAGGGCCTTCTATGTTAAGTTATTGATATCATTTATGGATTTTAGGCAAAAAAATAGCCCCTTGCGGGGCTATTTCTACGCACTTTGTGCGATTTAGTTGCTGACCATGCCCATAAGGCGGGTCAGAGCCTCTTTTGTGGCACCTTCGAAGCCTTTTACATCGAATCCAGTGCCCTCCAAGTCACGAAGGATCTCCTTTTTGGATGGACCTTCGACTTTCCGGGCCGTTTTCTTCGGCTTTGCCACGTATACGCCCTCACGGACGAGCTTCGACCGGACAGAACGTACCGTTTTGCCCACAGTATCGGCAATTTGGTCTACAGACAGACCTGAGGTGTAGGCGTCCACGATCTGGGTGGTCATTTCGGGGGTGTAGTTCACTTTCTGAGCCATTATGGTCTCCCTTTCTGTTGATGATGTATATTACCAAATCTTTCACCTGATAGCAAGATGTTTTTTACTTGTGAATACACTTTTTTGTTTTAAAATTTATGACTTTTATTTGTAATTACGTAGTTGTGAAAGTAAAATAAGACTTGACACGGTGTAAAATCTACTTTATACTGGCGCGCGACCATTACCAATCTAAAATCTACTTTCTACTGGTGCTGGACACACCAGCACACCAATTTCAATTGGTCAAATGCTATTGCGAATGCAAATAAGAATCATTCGCATCCGATCCTTGCTGTACGCGTACGCCAATGCCCCGAAAAGATGTTATTTATCAGTTGCTTAGTGCCCGACGCCCTCTAGGGCCTCCCGCCGTAAGTGCTTGAAACTTAAGGCTTTTTCGTCCTATTTAATTATGAGCCAAGCAATTCCGCCAACCACGCAAGCGTCTAAAATTACGGAATAAACCAGATAAGCCTTGACAAGCCAAGGCAAGCAAATTTTCAGTTTCTCCTTCATGCGATTTTCCTTTCCGCAATTCGGCGGCCAACGTATTGAGCGGCATAATTTGCGCGATAGTGTCCGACACAATGTAGGAACGCCATTTCAAGTGCAAGCGGATCTTTAACATCGACCTCGGGGAACCAGTGAACGCAAGCCTGAGAACGCCAAGCGCGATCAGAGTTGCCGACAGGCTCAACGCTTTCGCAGGTGCCGAGAATGTAAACCGGACGATTATTAGAAGTAACATGCCCAAGCTCGACAAGCGATCCCGAATGCATGTTGCCGTCGTCAGGATGGCAAGCCATAATCATCATATCGCACGTCATGCAATCGACCTTACAGCCTTCGTCCCAAATTCGACGCTTGTAATCTTCATCCGCATGGATTTCATCAGGAATCGCGTCGTTTTCATCCGCAAGAACGGATTGAATGTCGATCCAGCGAGCGTTGATATTGAATTGATCTTTCAGCGGACGGAACCAATGGGCGGCCCACGTTTTGCCAGCGGTATAAATTTTAGGGTCAATTAACATGTCGTTTTCCTTGTTTTCATCATGGGTAGACTATACGCGATATAGTTAATTAAATCAAGAAAAAAGTGTAGTGAATTGTGCTTTAGTTTCAGTCACTTAGGCCGGGGAACCCCTAGGGGTCTCCCGCGCTAACCCCTTGATTTCATTACGTTTTTCCATGCAGATTTTTCTTGACAAGGCAAAAAAAGGGGGCCGAAGCCCCCTCTTCAAATCCCGAGACGGGACAGTCCGATTTCGGTATTGAGACGAGCGACCATTTGACGCAAGGCCTTGCGCGCTTGGGTGGTAGCCTCAAATTTCGGCCCCTTCCTGCCGGTTTCGGAATTTTCAATCCAGATGTATCCCTTGCGGGTGCGAAGTTTAAACGGTATAAGATTTATTTTTGTGGTCATGTTTAACCCTCCAAGTTAAGCGGCCACGTTGAGCCGCTCGTTGATATCTTTCCAAACATTGCCGCGAAAGTGTGCGGGATTTTTAACAGTGGGCAACGGTTTTTTGCGACCTAATGCCTTGAGCAAAATTTGCTTCTCAATTTGGACATCGTGCCACGCAATATGACGCTCGACGAAATCCGGTTCTTGATTTTCAAACCGAAACGCCGATTCTGCCGACGTTGACAAAAATTTGCCCGAAGCCGTAGGTTCTGCCGTGTAGCATTTCGGAACCGACGCGCCCCAGTAGGCCCAGATATCCATCAGATCGAATTGACGATCTAAAAATTTTGCGTTCTGATCCTTTGCAATTTCGCGTAAGGTATGCGGAAGATATGTAAAATCGAAACGCGCATTGTACGCGGTCAAAATTACGCGATGACCCAAATCGGCAAGCGCATTGATTTGGGTGTTGAAAATTTCCCGAACCTCGAAAATGGTAGCGGGTGTAATGTTTTGCGCAAATGCGTCATCAAAATAATGTCCGAGCTTTTCCTTGAAGAACGGAACGTCTAAGCTGAACGCTTCACGGATAACATACGACCCGTCGCCATATTCGCGGCCCTTGCGGTCTGTTATAGTCCATGCCACATCGAACGCAATGCGCTTGCGAAGTGTGGTTTCTATATCCAGAACGACAAAAAGAGTTGGCTTCAACATGAGAATTTCCCCTTGTGGTTATTGGTAGATTATAATTGCAAGTAGCAAAGATTGCAAGAAAAAACCAACCGCGTTGGAAACTAAATAGAGCCAGTCGATCCGAGCCAATGCCCTGAGAAAAAACAGGAACAGACCGGACCAAATTAGCAACACCATATCAAGGGGCGGCAAATCGCTAGACCATCCCATGATAACGGAAACGCTGGTAGGAATGGTTGCCCCATGTATGAGAACCATTCCTAACCAGCCTCCGATTTCTGCAAGTTTCTTTATCATGGTGAGAGTATACACCAGCCCGTCAGATATGTAAACCCCTTGAGGTCATTTTTTTGAAAAAAAGTGCAGCGAATTATCCTTTAAAATCAATGACTTAGGCGGGGGGACCCATACGGGTCTCCCGTCTTAACCCCTTGTAATTGTTAGCTTTTTTGGTGCAGTTTTTCCTTGACAAATAAAAAACGCCCCGCCTTAGCGGAGCGTTTCAAGATGGGCCAATATGCGGCCTGAAGGTCACGCGACCTTAGCGATGAAGTAGACCATCGCCTCCTTCGACATTGCGAACGCACCATCCGGCACATCCGGCAGAGCCGTGCGGAGTTCTGCGAACAACTCCTTTTTGGTTGGGCCGTTGTCGCGCTTCGAGCCGGTTGGCTTTTCGGCGGCGACATAAACGCCTTCCCGCACGAGTTTCGAGATGACCGACCGCTTGGACTTGCCGATTGCCTCGGCAATATCCTCGACAGGCGTTCCCGCCTCATAGGACGCCGTGATTGCGACCACCATTTCGTCGGTATAGTTCGGTGCTTTTTTAGCCATAAGATTTTTCTCCTTTGGAGTAGGATATTCAGTGGAAGATTCCCTAGAGCCGCCTACCGACCCGCCAGTTATCCATCTCCATATCGTCATCATTTAAAGAGTATAGACGAAAGCCTGACAGGATGCAAGAGAAAAAATGCGTTTTTTGGTAAAAAAGTGTTCTAATTTATTCAATGATTTCAATGACTTAGGCCGGGGGGCCCATAAGGGCGTCCGGCGATAAGGTGTTGATATTACACACCTTTTCACCCTTCTTTTATCGTGGAAGGGCTAGGTCTACTATTCCCCATAACATCACCGGCAAGCCAATGCCAGCCATTACAGAGAACACCAGCTCAGCTATAAAAAAGTCTTTTGGGTTATCCATAAACAGCACACCGGGAAAGTCTGGGCCTATGCTGGTAATGGTCGTCATGCTGAAACTTAACAACAATAATCCGAGAATAATTTTAAACATTTCCTCACTCCTAACGGGCTAGAGAACGTGCGCCAAACATCATTAACGGAAGGCCGATACTTGTTAGCGCAAGAAAGGTATACCAATCGAGTAGCGTATCGGTATGCGCTAACTCAAGCGGGTTATCAATAGCAGCCGCACCTAAAAAGCACAGGAATAATCCAGTTATCATTCTAATCATTTCACCGCTTCCTTCCATTGCTCAAAATATTCCACACATTTAGCAGTTAATTTTTCTGCTTCTATAAGGTTTGCCTCTTTCTCGGCTGCCCTCTGATAACGGCGTGCCATTGTCCACAGAGCGTCGGATTTCATACACATTAGATAACCTCCTCGATTGAAATGAACTTATAAATATCTGCTACAGTATAAATCCAAACTGATTTTGCAGATTCAGAACTATGTGAAACAATCATTTGATACTTTGTCTCACCACTTGGAACTTTGTACTTGATCTTGAAAGTCATATCGTTTCCTAACTTCGTTCGATAACTAACTATAGTCGATTTATAACACGGTGTCAACTGATTTGCCTTACTTGGCCGCTTTCGCTTCGCGGCGAAGCTTGGCGGCCAGCTTGTGATTGCCTTGGCGCTTGGCCCGGAGAATTTTGCGCGCCCATTGTGCGGCGTCCGTATCGCGGCCCGGCTTAATCGTGCGACGCTTGCCGCCCGCTGTGAAAGTGAGTTTCTGAAACTTGCGAACGATGCGCTCGATTTGCGCGGCGTTCTGCGCGTTCGCTTCTGCGCGTGATTTCTCGAAATGGCAGCGCCCGCAAAGCGCCGTGGCATTGTCGATATCGCTCGAGCCGCCAAACTGTAGCGCGTGGCAATGGTCGACCTGGGTTGCACGCTCGCGCTTGCAGCATACGCAAAACTTGCCGCCGCCTAAGATCGCGCGCTTGATGGCTTGGCTGAAATCGCGTCCGTTGGAAACTGTGCGTGGCTGGCTCATGTGATTAACTCCGTGCTGTTCAATGATGATATAATAGCGCCGCTTGTCTCATATGTCAAACGGGTCCGGCTGTAAGTGCTTGATTTTATTGCGTTATTCGCCGCTTTTTTTATGCTTTTTTTATTGCTAAGTGCTTGATATATAACGATTTTTTTTTGAAGTTTTTTTATCTTTTTTAATTATTTTTATTGCGATTGCGACTCATTCGCAACGCGGGGGGCGGTTAGTAGGACTTGACTTCCCGCCTGTCGGCGGGGGTATTCCGCTGACGCTTTACAAGGGGTTTTTTGAAAAATCCGAGAGAGTTCTTGACATCCTTTGAAAGGAGTAGTATACTTTTTCAATGAAAATTATCCTTTACTTATTTTTATTTTCATTTGTGTTATATGCTGGATTTGTAGTATCAAAAGAACAAACAAAAATCCAAATGGAGTTATATAATGATTTTAGTAAAATCAATAAAGAGAAAGAATAATTTTTTAAAATACTATGATGACAATTATTTAAAGGCTATTAGAGCTTTTTCTCTTTTTTTGCCTAATCAAATAGCAATTAAAATAACTACTGATAAAGAAGAAGATGAAATATCACATCCTTTTTTTGAGGATAAAATAGAGCAACACCAGACTTGGATAAATCATTGTTATAGTTTGATGTACTCTAGAGTTCCTATATTTATGGATACTTTTACATATTCATTGTCGTTTACTATTACTGATGAAATGTATGAACAATACGCGATCATACACGAAATTACTTTAAAAGAAGCGAAAAAAGAGTGTGATTTAATTCAAGCTACTGCAAGAGAATGGCATTGGAAACTTTTTAGTTTATACTCAAAAATTAGAAATGATATAAACAATGCAGCTACAGTTATAGATGCTAAAGAAGCTGTAGAAAAAGGTAAACAAATTTTATTTGATAAGTTACATGTTCTATAAGCATAGCGCAAAAACATATGGTTGGCATTCAATTTACAAGGCAATTCCTAATGAGGTGTTTTTAGTAGATAGAACACGAACTTTTACTGATTTTCCTGATGAACCATTAATATACCCTGCGTGTGAAATAGATACTTCAAATACACCACTTTCATTTGAAGAGGTCTGTAATGTTCGATTAAAAGAACTTGAAGATTTACAACCTTTTAGAATTATGTGGAGCGGAGGCCTTGATTCCTCTTTAGTTTTATGGTTATGTTTAGATAAAAAATTAGATTTTGAAGTTTATCTATCAGATACAAGTATGATTGAATACCCATACTTGTATAAACATTTACGTCAATCTGATATTAAAATGTTATCGTCACAGTCTATAAATTTAGAACGTCCAATAGTTACAGGCGAACTAGGAGACCAAATATTTGGCTCTGACATATTTTATAAAATTGAAGATGACTTAGATAAAGATGTTTCACATTCAATTAATTTTTTTAAATCAAATTCTATTTCTGATTATTGGACAAATTATTGGTATGAGGTGATTACATCTACTTGTCCTTTAAACTTAGAATATGTATTTGATTTTTACTGGTGGTACAATTTTAATTTTAAGTACCAATCTGTTTGGTTTCGTGGTCAAATGCCGTTTCAACAAGGTACATATTTTAAAAGAAGTCACTATCATTTTTTTGAAGGATCACTTTGGCAACAATGGTCCTGTTCAAATTTAAATAGTAGAAGAGTTTCTACCTTAGATAATTATAAACCACAAGCTAGAGAATTAATTAAAACTTTTGATAATAGTGATTGGACTGTAACAAAGGATAAAGTTGGAAGTTATCCTCCTACTGCTATTTTACCAAGACCTATGGGTGTCGGTAAAAATTATGATCTTTTATCAAGTATAACTGAAAAAGCTTTTTCGTATGGCCCATTAACATGGGCATCAATAGAAAATCGTATTAAAGGTAATTTTTTATACAAAGGTGACTATCCGGTTGAGTATGATAATAATGGAATTCCCATAGATGATGAAGGTAATCAATGTTTACCGATTACTTGTCCCTTACATCCAGACTATAAACCTACTAATCCAGTTCTTTCACCTATGATAAACGATACGCTACCTAGTAATTTAGAGTGGAAGCGCTGGTTTGAAGAAAATTATATTCAAATTGACAATGCAAGAATTATGCGTGAAATTTTAAGATGGTATATGAAACAAGAAAGACAGTCCCTAGAATTTAAAAAGATAAAAGCCTCATGTACTACTTTAACTGAGCTAACAGAAAAAATTTTTGGAAAAACTGTTTAATATAATGTTATATTAAGAGAGAGAAAATTATGGCAGAAAAATTTAAATATGGTCCTTTAATTTGGAACCACGTAGATGACGAAGATGACTCGGGTAATTATTGGTGGTCAGGATTGCCACCAGTAAGTTATGATGACGCAGGAATTCCTGTTGATGAAAAAGGACTTCAATGTTTGCCTATGAGTAGTCCAGTTCATCCGAGCTACAATATAAAACACTCCGTGTTTAATGTAGTATTGCAAGATCATCTTCCAAGTATTGATGAATGGCAAAGTTGGTGCGATGAAAACTTTATTATAATTGATGAGACTCGAATTAAACGTGAAATACTTCGATGGTATGCAAAACAGCGTAGTATAAAAAGAAGCAAATTTTTTGAACTACAAAAACAAGCAAAATCTTTGAATGAAATGGTAGACTTAGTATGGCCACCCGACGACGACAAATAATTGATGGTTTTAGTACAGAGATCGGGCAAACGCCGGATGTCGATGCATCGAATATATTTAAGAACTATAAATTTTTAGATGAGATAAATGATTTTCCATCTGTTTGTTTTGTAGCTGGATCAGAAAACAGAGAAGAACTAGGTGCTAATAGAAGATTGGGAACCATTGAAGTTGCCCTGCGTGGTTATGTTTTTGATGAAAATAATGTTGACATAGCCGAAATTTTAGCTCAAAATGTAGAATCAAAGGTAGACTCTTTTTCTGCAAATGTAGCAGCACGAGCTAATGGAGTTGCTGATGCTCGTGTAACAGCTTTTAGAACTGATGAAGGACTACTCCAGCCATATGGAGTTGCAGATTTAGAAATAGAAATTTTATATGATTTGGAAGAGAACGTATGACTTCAAATGCAGTTGCTCCTACCACGACAGTGGATGCACTTAATAAGACACTTGAGGCCCCACCTCTTGATCCTGTGATTCTAGCTATCGCTAATGATTACCTTGCAGGTAAATCTGTCGAACAAATAAGCGATGAGTATGCTGTTTCACAAGATCGTATCACATCCGTGATCGAAAAGAAAGAAGTAAAGTCTTACATTGACAATGTATTTGCTACTCAAGGTTATCTTAATCGAATTAAGCGAATCAATTTGATCAATCAGGTGATAGACCAAAAAATTCAAGACGCTGTAGAAACAGGCATATACTCTAAAAAAGATCTTCTTGATTGGATGAAGCACCTCCACGAAGTGGAGACAGCGTTGAAGCCTAAATCAACTGGACCCGCAGTTGCTGTACAAATTAATAACTATGATAAACTAATGAAGGATTTGATGGAATGACCCAGCAACCAATGGATCAGGGTAACCAACCTATTAACGTTCTTGGTCTTTGGCCAGGACGAGCACACCAAGTTCCTTTTACAACTGTATCTTCTAATACTTCTCCAGAATTTAATCGTGTTACTTCGGTAATAACCGTATATTCTACTGTAGACGCATTTATTCAACCAGGAGATGATGATATTTCCATTAGTACATCTAATGGACATTTTTTACCAGCATCAACAATGATTGATATCTCTCTTGGTGGAGGAGCACAAGTACGTCAATTTTACAAATATGTTGCAGTTATTGGATCAAACGAATCGGGGACATTATATGTAAGCGAGCGTAGCTGATGGCGGGTTTAGGATTAGGGCTTGGTATTTCAAGTTCTACTTCAGGAATTACTGCTACTGGTACAACCCCTACTCCTTTACCTCCTGGTAATATTGTTGGCTTATTACTTACACAAGACGGTAAAAATCTATTAACTCAAGATGATAAATTTATCGCCGCACAAGAATCACAATATGTTTTAACTACTCAAGCAGGTGACATTTTAACTACTCAAAGCGGTAATCAGTTTATTACCTCATAAGGAAATAGCATGGCAAATGTAAAAATTACAGCACTAAATAATCTAGCATCTGCTGATGTAGCAGATGGTGATGTATTCGTTATTGACGACATTACAGCTACAGAAACTAAAAAGATTACCATTGCTAATTTATCAACAGCTGTTGGCGCAGCTGGTTTTACGGTTTCTCGCGCATTAGTATCTGATGGTTCCGGAGATATCGCGGTAAGCGACGTTACTGCTACTGAAATAGGATATTTAGATGGAGTAAGTTCTGCGGTCCAGACGCAAATTGACACAAAAATCGCGACTACGGCGAGCGCCTCGAACGACTATGTTACATACGCACGATTAAATGCTAATGTTAACGTAGTATCAGCTAATTCTACAGCTGTTGAGGCTAGGCGAGCTGCTAACAATACTTTACTTACTGCTGAAGATACTGCGTTACAAGCTAGAATAGCTGCTAATACATTAGTTGCTGCTTCTAACGACTTTGTAACATATGCACGTTTAAACGCAAATCTTAATACTACTACTGCTAACGTTACTGCTGTTGAAACTAGACGTACTCAAAATATTGCTGGAGCTATAAGCACAGTAACTACAGGCGACCTTGCTACTTCACGTGCACTAGCTTCTGACGGTTCTGGTAAGATAGCAGCTTCCGCTGTTACTGCTACTGAGCTTGGATATTTAGACGGAGTATCTTCCGCTGTTCAAACTCAGATAGATACTAAGATTGCTACTACTACAAGTGCTTCTAACGACTTTGTAACCTATACACGATTAAATGCTAATTTAAATACTACTACCGCAAACGTTACTGCTGTTGAAACTCGACGTACTCAAAATATAGCAGGTGCTGTTTCTACAGTAACTACATCTGATCTAACCGCTTCAAGGGCTATGGTAACTAATGGTTCTGGAAAAATTGCTATAAGTGATGTTACCGCTACCGAGCTTGGGTATCTTGATGGCGTATCTTCTGCTGTCCAAACTCAGATAGATACTAAGATTGCAACTACTGATTCTGCTTCTAATGACTATGTAACATATGCTAGAGTAAATGCTAATGTTAATGTAGTATCAGCTAATACAGTAGCCGTAGAAACTCGTCGTACACAAAATATTGCTGGAGCTATTTCTACAGTTACAACTTCTGATCTAACTGCTGATAGAGCTGTAATATCTAATGGTAGTGGTAAACTTGCTATAAGTGCTGTTACCTCAACTGAACTTGGATATCTAGATGGCGTAAGTTCTGCTCTACAAACCCAACTAGATGCTAAAGCTGCTCTAGCAGGAGCTACATTTAGTGGTCAAGTTAATATGAGTGATGATCTAGTTGTTACTGGTAATCTATCTGTTCATGGTACTACTTTTACAGCTAACGCTGAGAATTTAGTAGTGCAAGATCAATTTATTGCCTTGTCAAACGGTGGAACATCTTCAATGGATGTAGGCATCTTTTATAATAGAGGTACTGAAGGTAATGCTGCTGTTTGGTACGATGCTTCAGATTCTTCTTTCTATTTGTCAGAAACAAAAGATCCCTTTTCTAATACTACTGTTAAACCAACTTCTGCTGCAAATTTAAATGTAGGCGCACTAACAGCTACTTCCTTTACGGGATCTGGTGCAGGACTAACTGCAGGAACTACTCCTCTAACTACACTAGATATTGATGGTGCTACTGATATAGGAGAAGCAATTGTTGATGCTGATCTATTTATCATTGATAATGGTGCTGGAGGTACAAATAGAAAAGTTGCAGCTTCAAGACTTAAAACTTATACTAGTGCCGCAGCTGCTGCTGGAGATTTAACAGGAAGTACTTTAGCATCTGGTGTTACTGCTTCAAGCCTAACATCTGTAGGAACATTAACTACTCTTACAGTAGATGATATTATTATCAATGGAGCAAATATAGGACATACTTCTGATACAGATGCAATAGCTATCTCTTCTGGTGGCGTTGTAACTTTCTCACAAACACCAGTATTTAGTTTAGATGTTACAATCGGCGATGATATATTTTTAGATAGTGATTCTGGAAGCATTTATTTTGGTGATGATGCTGAAGTTCGATTATCACACGTTCATAATGAAGGCCTTCGTTTGAACGATACCTATAAAATGATGTTTGGTAATGCTGATGACTTAAAGATTTATCATGATGGTACTCACTCATATATTAACGATGCTGGAACTGGACAGCTTAGACTATTAGGAAGTCAAATTTCGCTGATGGGTGGCACAGATGGTGCTGAAACCATGGCCACTTTTGTTGATGATGGTTCTGCTACTCTTTACCATGATAATGGTGCGAGATTACAAACAACTGCAGCTGGTGTTTCCGTAACAGGTACAGCAACCATGTCTGGAAATGTGATAATCGCAGATGCTGGTAACATTGGTTCTGCTTCAGATACAGATGCAATAGCTATTTCATCTGGTGGTGTTGTAACAATGAATCAAATACCAGTATTTAGTGCCGGTATTAATGTTTCAGGTGGAACAATTGCTGGTACACTTGCTACAGCAGCTCAAGGTAATATAACTTCTCTTGGAACTCTTACAACTCTTACAGTAGATGATATAACGATAAATGGATCTACTATATCTGATGGTGGTGATTTAACTATAGATGTAGCAGGAGATATTACCCTTGATGCTGGTGGCGGCGATATCAATTTTAAAGATGATGGAACTGCTATTGCTACATTTGAGAAATATGATGTTGGTAATGGTGGCTTGCGTATTATAACACACCAATCTGATGCTGATATCGTGTTTAGAATTAATGATGGTGGATCAGCAATGGATGTTATGACAATTGATTCATCAGATGCTGGTACTGTTATACTTCAACACGATCTTAATCTAGATAGTGATGGCGCTATAATTTACTTTGGTGAAGATCAAGATGTTCAGTTAGAACATGTTGCTGACACTGGGTTAAGATTTCCAGATGATGACAAGATGATATGGGGTACTGGTTCTGATTTAGCAATTTACCATGACGGTTCTAATAGTTATATTGATGAAGCTTCTGGAACTGGTTCTTTAATAGTTAAATCAAATCAATTTATTGTCAGAAATGCCGCTGGTAGTGAAAATATGTTTGATGCTACTCAAGATGGCGCT